>ENA-UAZD01000105-UAZD01000105.1-human-gut-metagenome-genome-assembly--contig:-NODE-105-length-43174-cov-7.222176_pt1 | contig 43174 bp, 36 predicted proteins | sample MGYA00244112_ERZ654658 | MGnify/ENA primary metagenome ERZ654658 (study PRJEB26926, sample SAMN06164608) | human gut metagenome | biome: ENVO:00009003; feature: ENVO:2100002; material: ENVO:00002003... | reverse complement strand
TCGTCGGCAGCGTCAGATGTGTATAAGAGACAGGATAAAATAGTATAATATATATAATAAATTATGCTGTTTTGTCATTGGACGCAGGAAAAAAACGGTTGAAAGAAGAGGTGCAGAAAATGTCCCCTGCCACTGTGGAAAAGAGAAGAGCGGTACTTATCAATGTCGCATATATCGCGCTCGTGCTCGGTGCGTTTTATCTGTTCATGAAATATGCATTCTGGACAGTCGCTCCGTTCGTGTTCGCATTCTTGGTCGCCGCCGCGCTCCAGCGCCCGACCAATTTTATCTCGAAGAAAACCCATATCAAAAAGGGAATTGTCTCTGTTATCGCGGTGCTGCTGATAATCGCGCTGCTGATAACAATAGTTGCCCTGACCGGCGCAAGGGTCGTGTCTGAGGTCAAGGGACTCGCCTCGACACTCGCCGAGTGGCTCAAGAAAGTGCCCGGTTATGTAAAAAGCTGGGAGACTTCGCTCTATCGCTTCGCCGAGCGTCTGCCGGACGGACTTCAAAGCTCAGCCGAGGATGCGATAAAATCATTCTCGGACAAGCTCCTGCTATCATCAGAAGAGCGTGCGGCTCAGCGCGCGCAGGGCGGCGAGCAGAACTCCAATATCAATCTTTTGTCTATCCTCAAGACTCCGCTCAGCGGCGTCTGGTCAACCGCGAAGCAGATTCCGAGTATTTTGATCGGCGTGCTCCTGTTTATTATCGCCGCCTGCTTCATGACCGCCGGATATGACGGAATAGTCGGCTTCATCAAGAATCAGCTGACCCCGCAGAAGCGCAGAACGCTCTCGAAAACTAAACAAATCGTGTTCTCGTCCATGGGCAAGCTCGTCAAGTCCTATGCGCTGATAATGCTCATAACTTTTGCTGAGATGTCGATAGGTCTTAGCGTGCTGAAAGTCATCGGCGCGTACAAGAGCGGATATATATTTATTATCGCGATAATAACCGCAATAGTCGATATCCTGCCCGTGCTCGGCACAGGTACTGTCGTTATCCCGTGGGCGGTGTTCTCGCTGATAAACGGCAGCTACGGACTCGGAATCGGACTCATTGTCATATATGCCTGCATAACTGTCATACGCCAGATAATCGAGCCGAAGATAGTCGCGAGCAATCTCGGCATCCCGCCGATAGTCAGCATCATGGGCATGTATATCGGACTCCAGCTCTTCGGCTTCATCGGAATATTTATTATGCCGATAGTTATAACCGTGCTCAAGGTACTCAATGACGACGGCGTTATCCATATCTGGCGCAGCTCGAAGAAATCCGTTGAGGCGGACGCCGCGGCAGTCCAGCCGGAGGATGTTTCAGCCGAAGAGGAGAATCAGGAGACCGACGGCGAGCCGAAAGAGTAATTTGTTGACTTTTGGGCTTCTTGTGTTATAATTGAACTGTAGTACAAAATTGTTCGCAAGCACAATTCGTATTTTATCGTGAAAGGACGGTTTTCATGGATATTTTACAGGCAAAAAAAGAAGTTATCGCAGCCGGTCTGCGCCTTGTCGAAAAGGGCCTCATCGCGAGAACATGGGGCAATGTCAGCTGCCGCGTTGACGAGAACAGCTTTGTCATAACCCCGAGCGGAAAGCCCTATGAGGGACTGACCCCCGACGATATCGTCGAGGTCAAGATCGACACCTTGAGCTACGAGGGCAATGTCAAGCCTTCCTCCGAAAAGGGCGTTCATGCCGAGGTCTACAAGGCTCATCCCGAGGCGGGCTTTGTTATTCACACCCATCAGAAGTTCGCTTCCATTATAAGCGCGACCATGCAGGGCATCCCGACGCTCAGCGAAAAAGGCCGCAAAGTTATAGGCGACAAGGTTCTGCTCGGCGCATACGGTCTGCCCGGCACGAAGAAGCTCAAAAAGGGCGTCGCCGCCGCTATCGCTGCCGATATGGACAGCAAGGCAGTTATCATGGCGCATCACGGCGCTGTCTGCTACGGCAAGGACAGCGAGGAGGCGTTCAACGTCGCCGCCACGCTCGAGCGCGAGAGCGCACTTTATGTTCTCGACCAGTTCGACCGTAAATTCGGCGAAAAAATTGCCGACCTGAGCGAAATGTGTGTTTCCTGGGCACAAAAGCACGGAAAAACTATTGTAAAGCATGACGAAACCTGTTATAATAACTCGTACAGAGACGCAAGCGGAAAGATAGTATTCTACGCTGCGGGCGACAAGGAGCATACCGTCACCGTCGATCCCGCAACTTCAGCGGTCAGCGGCGAGGGAGAGATTCCGACGGCAGACCTCCATCGCGCCATATATGCTTCACGCGACGATATCAATGCTATTCTTTATTCCCAGGCTCCCGAGGTGCTCGCAGTTGCCGCCATGGGCAAGACTGTCAAACCTCAGCTTGATGACAGCGCCCAGATAATCGGCGTGAGCCTCAAGTGCGCGAAGAATTCGCCCAAGAAGGTCGTCAAGGCGCTCAAGGGTCGCCACTGCGTTCTCGTCAAGGACGGCGGCGCGCTCTGCTGCGGCTCGAATGAGAGCAACGCAGGTGCGGTCGAGATGATCGCAGAGAAGAGCTGCCTTACCTACATAGGCTCAGGCCTCTTCGGTAAGTGCAAGCCGATTAATCCTATCGAGAGCCTGCTCATGAGAGTTATCTATCTCAAGAAATACTCGAAGCAGGCCGAATAAATCAGACACCTACCATCTTCTTGCCCCCGTTTTATACAAAGAAAATCCCGACCTTAACCGGTCGGGATTTTCTTTTGGTCGGTGTGCAAACTTTTTAACAGATAACCAATACAAGTCGATTCTCAATCGTTTCTATAATGTAGGGAGGTGAAGATATGCCCAAAAACAGCATCAATTATTTAATTGTAAAAACAGCTCACGGAGATAATGCGGCTTTTGAGGAGCTTTACAAAGAGATGAGAAAGCCTGTGTATTATTACGCATTGCATTTCTGCGGAAATCCTTCGATTGCCGAAGATGTTATGCAGGATACATTTATCACGATCTGGAGCAAAAGCAGTTCGTTTATTCCGCAGGGAGACGGCCGTTCGTGGATCTTGTCTATCGCCAAGAATAAAACTTTAGATATCTTAAAGAAAAGTAATCGAACCTGTTCGTTAGATTATATCGGCGATGTCGGCGGAGAGGACGGAAAGTTGAACCTCTTTGAAAATAAAACAGTATTAGATGACCTGCTGCGGACATTGGATAACAAGGAACTGGACATTGTTGTTTTAAGACATATTGTCGGGCTGACCCTCACCGAAATCGCAAAAGAAAAGGACATGAAAAAGGGTACGGTTTTTTGGATGTATAACCGTGCTGTCAAAAAACTGCGTCTCGAATCGGAAAGGATGGGTCTGTTATGAAAAAAAACATATATAAGCTTTTAGACGAAGCCGCAGAACAGTATGTGCCGGATAATTTTGATTCTATTATGGATGAAATCAAAAAAATACCGACCGCTGAAACCCCTGACGTGTATTCGTTTACAGAAAAACGCTCGGCAGCCAAGCATTGGAAATATGCTGTTGCGGCAGCTTGTCTTTGCGCCGTGATTGCCGCGGGAGCAATCATAACCGTCAAAACTCAATATCATACTTTATTCCCCGGAGGGGCGGAGGACTCCGAAAGGAATTCATATAATAATTCAGCTTTGACAGGCGAAATCCTTTGGAATAAGGGGACAATATTAGGCGATATCCGTCTGGCGGGAGAATTTCGTGCCGTATCAGAAAAAGAGTGGAAATCTGTTTTTTCCATAAACTTTCCAACGGAAGGCAAAACCGAATATTTTTTTGTTTATAAAATTGACAAGGAGCAGGGAATAACGGACACGGTAATGCTCGGGTATGCTTCTGTGGAGGGAGACAACGGCAGCAGTTACTCTGTATATGTGTCCGAAGGAGGTTTAAAGTTATCTTCGGTTTTTGTAGACACCTCGTCGCTCAAAAAGTCAAAAATAGAGAATAAAAGTGTTTTTTTCGGAACCGAAAGCGGCAGCTGTCAATGGGCGGCGTTTGACAAGAGCGGTTACGGCATTATTGTCAAGATGTACGGGTTCACGGAGAAACAGGCAGTTGAGTTGGCGGATAAATTTATAAAGTAAGTTTTTATTAGAGTTAAATCAAAAAAGCAATAACCACCGTCCGCGACGGTGGTTATTGCTTTAGCTGCCGATATATTTTTCTACGAATCTTTCAACCGTGCTCCAATACATTTCCGGTTCAACCGAGGACGAGAGCGCGTGACCCGCTCCCTCGACGGTCAGGCTTTCCTTTTCACATGCCGCCGCCGAGAACAGCTCGCCGAGCATTTTATAGGGCACCAGCTCATCCGCCGTGCCGTGGATGAACAGGGTGGGAATATCGCTCTTTTTGACCTGCTCGAGCGCGCTCGCCTGCTTGAAATCATAGCCGTCGCGGAGCTTCGAGAGGGCTGAGGCTGCGTTGAGCACCGGGAACCACGGGATATGCATCATTTCGGCCTCCCAGATGAACTCATCCCACTCCGAGGTGTAGCCGCAGTCCGCGATAACGGCCTTGACGTTTTCGGGCAGCGTCTCGCCCGATGCCATGAGCACCGTCGCCGCGCCCATGGACACACCATGCAGGATTATCCGCGCGTCGGGGTCCCACGAGAGAATGAGCTTTATCCACTCGATAACGTCCATGCGCTCCGGCCAGCCCATGCCGATTTTAGTCCCATCGCTTTCGCCGTGGGCGCGCGCATCGACCGCGAGAACATTGAAGCCGCGATCATAGAATTTTTTAACGAACCCCGCCATGTGCTTCGCCTTGCTCGTGTATCCGTGGCAGACGAGCGCGTAGTCAGAGCCGGAATTTTTGAATCTCTTGCCGTGCAGGCGCAGAGAGTCGGAAATTATATAGACATCCTCGCCCTCGTCGGCGTACCACTTTTTCATTTCGGGTGTCCCGGTCATGCCGCTGTATTTTGCGCTCGCCTCTTCTTCATCTGCGCTCGTGTTTGTCGCCTTCTGAACGAGGTTGTTGAGCTTGCTCATATGTATGGGCGATTTCGTGTTTATCGCGAAGTTATAGAATATCTCCGCCGAAGCCGCGGTCAGAGCGGTCAGCCCGCCGAGAGTTCCGAGGATGGCGCCCGCTGTTTTTCTGCTGTTCATAAACTTCCTCCTGCTTTTTTTCAAGATTATAGCATAACCGCAAATGCCGTTCAAGCATCTCTGCGTTTTTTATATAAAATCATCGGCGCAAAAAAATAAAAGTTTGACAATTACTGCCTTTGAAAAATACGGCAGAAGCTGATATAATTTTTTCATCGTGTAGCCAAAGGCGTAAATCCGGATGGGTTTGCGCCTTTTATTTTTTTGCAAAGGAGACAACCATGAAAAATAACGATCAGACCTTTCTCGGGCAGGAAAAGCTCGGCAGGCTCATGGGCAAATATTCGGTACCCTGCGTGATTTCCCTGCTCGTCGCGGCGCTCTATAACATTGTCGACCAGATCTTCATCGCGAACGCCGCATATCTCGGCTCGGACGGCAACGCCGCAAACACTGTCGTGTTCCCGCTGACGGTCATAGCCCTTGCGATAGCCGTTATGATAGGCGACGGCTGCTGCGCGTTTGTGAGCATATCCCTCGGCGCGGACAGGCGCGAGGACGCGCACAGGGGAGTCGGCAACGCAGTTGTGCTCTCCGCTGCGGGCGGCATAGTGCTGTGCATATTATATCTGATTTTTTCGGATGAATTTATCGCCATGTTCGGCGGCACGGTCAACGAAAAAACATTCGCGTTCGCGAAAGAATATTTCTTCTGGATAGCCCTGGGCATACCCGTCTATGTTTTCGGTCAGGCGATGAACAAGGCAGTTGCCTCAACAGCGCTCTCTATGATAAGGGAAATAGTTTTCGGCGTCGGGCTGGTGCTTGTACTCCCGCTCGTGTGGGGGCTCGACGGAGTAATAATTTCGATGCCTGCGGCGGATATCCTCGCATTTATCGCCTCGGCGATAGTGATAATTTATACTTACCGCACGCTGAAAAAAGATGAGAGCAAAAGGCTCGCTTAAACAAAAAGTCCCGGAAGTCAAATCTTCCGGGGCTTTCTTGTTGTTTTATTTACGCCATATTCTCCAGCGCGTTCATGAACTTCGGATTGCTGGGAATGAACATATAGTTAAGAAACAGGACTTCGTCTATCGAGTTCGTCTTGACGAAATCGGCGAGCTTGACGGTCAGCTGACGCGGATCGAGGACATATATTGTTTTATAATTTGCGCAGAGCCACGGCACAAAGGCATTTGCGTAGCTCTCTTTGATAACAACAATGCTCTTGTCGCTCTGTGCATCGGTCGTTATCTTGACAACGCCGTGGTCGCCGCCGACAAAGGCTAAGTATTTGTTCGACGAAGTAGTTTCGGTGTTGATGACTTTAATGCTGTAGCTGTTGCTCATCGCGGCGTCGGTGTCCGAGGCTATAGCCGTTGTGTTGACGGGCGGAATGAAATATTCGACATAGTCGGGGTCGTTCGAGAGTGCGGTGCTCTTCGTGTCTTTGTAGAAAAGCCCGAGGAACGGCGAGAGTTTGCCAGTCCGGAGAGTATTTTTGTCAACGGGCGTGAACCCTGCAACCTTGGCGAATGTACGATAGGCATAGTACGCGCCGAGGGTGGTCCAGTGGTGGTCGCTTCTGAAATAGAGATATTCGTCAGTGTGTGCCGCCATCTCGGCATAGGCGTTGACGGGCGTTATGTCCTTTAACTGCTCGTAGATGTAGCACATGCCCTCGTACTGCGACTTCGACACGCCGGTGTTATATTTGCTCGGGGCGTAGAACTCAATGGCGGTCGGCGCCATGAGGCAGTAGGCTTTGGTGTTCGGCATCTCCGCCTTGAGGCGGTTGAGCGCGTCGGCGTAGGCTTTCATGTTTTTATACGCGTTGCCGTAGGGCTCCATGACGCGGTTGCCGATTTCGATGAGCGAAGTGCCGCTGTAGGTCTTGATCTTCACATCGTCGGAGACCGAGACGGCGTTTTTCGGCTTGACGAGACTGCCGTCCTCATTCGTCTGAGGCTCGGTGGTTCGCTCATCGGTCGTCTGCTCTCCCGCAGGCTCGGAAGAGTCGCCCTGAGTGTCCTTGTTCGCGCATCCCGCAAACGACAGCAGCATCGCCGCCGCCAGAACGGCTGCAAAAATTCTCTTGGGTTTCATGGAATACCTCCCCTGAAAGTTTTTCTCGTCTATATAATAGCACACTTTTTATAAAAAATGTGCGGATTTTGATTTTTCGTTTCACAAAGTGAAAAAATCCCGGCACAGGGCCGGGAGAATTTTCGGAACATCTTAAAGCTACTCCGTCTCGGGTGTGACTATGCTCTTGTTCTTTTGATATTCGTATGTTGTTTTGCTGCCGTCCGTGCCCGTGATCGCTATCTTGGCGGTCTCATATTCGTATGAATACGAGATAACCTCGGTGCTTCCCGCCTCGCCGTCCTGGAACCGGGTCTCCTTTATTTCGACGGGATTTCCGTAGGCGTCGTTTTTGTACTCCTTTTCGGTCTCGGCGCCGAAGGAATCCCTGACTGTCAGCCTTATCAGCGCGCCGCGCTCGTCATATTCGTATTCGGTGATGATTTTAGACGTGCTGAAGGGATTTTTGACTGTATATGTCTGGCGCACTATATCGCCGTCGGAGTTATATTTATAGGTAAACGTCTCCGTAAAGCTCTCGGACGCGGCTTCTGAGGAATTTCTCTCGCTCTTGACGAGCCTTCCCTTGCCGTCGTAAGAAAAGACGGTGCTCCCGTAAAAATCGCTTTTTTCTGCGAGTCTGCCGTGCTTGTCATACGAAAAATTCAGTGTTGCGGCCACTTCGCCGGAGGGCTCCGCCGAGGTGATTTTTGTTATTCTCTTCGCCGAGTCGTACTCGTAGCGGTAGGTGCCTTGGGAATGCCCCGAGCGGCTGATTTCCTTCACCGTGCCGTCGCTGTTGTAGGTATAGCCGTATGACCTCTTTTCGGCGGAAAAGTTCCCCGCGGAAATCAGGACATAGGTGATATATGAAACGAGGTCGCCGCGCGAGTTATATTCCTTTGTCCAGCTTGCGGTATAAGTCGTATCTTTCTGATAACCGCTCGATGTTTGATTCCAGTGATACCACCCGTCGAGGTCGATGCCGAGAAAATACCTGGAGTTTTTTATGTCGGCATTAACATCCGCGACTGATGCGGTGCTTTCGCTGCTATCTTCGGATACTGTCTCATCGTTTTTTTCCGTTGTGTCGGTTTGGTCTTTGTCGTGTTTCTTGCAGCCGACAAAGGCTGAAAGCGCGAGGACGGCGAGAACTGCGGCAATAAATTTTCGGATCTTCATAAAATACCTCCCTTTAATTTTTCCTGTCATCCACATAATAGCATATTTCCCGAAAAAAAGATACAGATTTTGATTTTTATTTTCACGGCACAGAAAAAATCCCGGCGCGAAGCCGGGATCTCTGTTTTGTAAAATATCAGAATATGCGCGAATCGTCCAGCATAATGCTCTGATTCTTATGATACTCGTATATCTTTTTGCTGCCGTCGTGCTCGGTCACGGTTATCCGATTGGATTCGTACTTATATGTATAGGGATAAGTATGCGAGCTTACGGTTTTGCCGTTTGCGGTTTTTGTGACCTTTATGTTGACGGGATTTCCGTATTTGTCGTTGGTGTATACGGATTCCTGCGAAGAGCCGTCCGAGCTTTTCACCGTCAGCTTTATAAGCGCGCCGTTTTCGTCATATTTGTAGTCGGTCACATTCTTCAAATAGTCATCCGACTGCTTGACTTCCTCGGTCTTGCGGGAGATGTCGTTACGGCTGTTGTATTCGTATTTGTACGATTTTACAAGACCGCCGGAATAAACTTTCTCTTTCTTTGAGACTCTTCCGCTGCCGTCATACGAAACGGTGATTTTGTATTCGGTGCCGTCCATGCCGGCAACCCTGCCGCTGTCAACTCCGATGAGCTTTCCGCTTTTGTTATATGTGAACTTGTACGAGTTCATAGTGTCGCCGGATATAGGCTCAACAACGGAGATTTTGGTGATCCGCTTCGCAGAGTCGTATTCATAGCTGTATATGTAGCCGTTGCCGCCGTCGGTGCGGATCTCTTTTACGGTGCCGTTGCTGTTATAGGTATATTCGTATGTCGTTGTAATGGAGGGAATGCTTTCTCCGTCAAGAGTTTTGTATGATACGCGCTTTACAAGGTTGTCGTGAGAATCAAATTCCTCTGTCCAGACCTTGATATAATTTGCGCCTTCATTATAACCTTTTCCGGCAAGCGCCCAGTTGTACCATCCGTCAAGGTCGGTGCCGAGGAAATATTTTGACTTCTTTACGTCGGGCTTGTTCGGCCTTGCGGTCGCCGCGGCGGTCGGCTTCTGCGTTTCTTTTGCAGTTTCGGCGGTGCCGGACGAAGAGGCTTCATTGCCGGCGGCTTCGCTTGCCGTGTCGCTTGCCTGCGCGTCGGTGCTTTCGGGCTGATTTTCCGACATGGCTTCGTCTGCTTTTCCTCCTGCGGCGTTGAGAGGCTCTTTGCCCGTGTCTTTTTTTACATTGCATCCAACAAATGACAAGAGCGCCAGAACTGCGAGAATGACGGCTAAAAGTCTTTTGATGTTCATAAAACACCTCCTGTGAAATTTTTCTTTCCGCCTATATATTATCATATCTTTTGTAATTTTGTTGCTGTTTTAGATTATTTGCATCTGGAAAAGTAAAAATGATGTCAAAAAGCATAAAAACAGCTCTCAGAAATGAATCCGAGAGCCGCTGTGTGACTGTATTATAATTATTTTGCAATCTCGCAGGTCTCTGCGTTGATTATATGCTGGAACACTGCGATGTGGGACGAGGAGATGAACTTGTCGATATGCATCGAGCCGAAGAACCAGTGCTTGTATTCGCATGCCGCGCCGAGTTCCTCGAAATATGTATTGAGTCCCGTCACGCGCACGGGCTCCTTGTCCTTGAGCCTGAGGAAGCCTTTTATTTTCATCGGCGGCTCGTGGGTGATTATAATATCAACTTTGTTGCCGAGCCTCTTTAGATTCTGTGCGCCCTCGGTCAGCTCCGCTTCGGTGGGTATCTCGTCGCCCGACCAGGAGTTGAGATCGGAGCGGATATCTATATCCGGGCTCTCGCCGCCGCCCATTGCAAAGACGCTCACGCCGTCGAAGTCATAGACTTGACCGCGCATGAGATGATAGAGGTTGCCGGTGATGTGATGGACTTTTCCGCCCTTGAACTCCGAGACCTCGTAGCTTCTGAGTAGCTCGAAATTCTCGTGCGTGCCGTCGATAAAGCAGACGTTGTATTTGAGCTTGCCTATCTTTTTGAGCATCTTCTCTTCATTCTTCGAGCCGTCCCAGATGAATCCGAAATCGCCGCAGATGAAGAGCGTGTCGCCCTTTTTCAGTTTTTTGAGCGCGGAAGATGTGAATCGCTCGTAATCTCCGTGGGTGTCTCCCGTAACATAAAGCATGATTTTTAATCCCCCTGATAAACAAAATCCGTTTTATTACTTTATTTTACAGCCTGAAACTGGTATAATCAATTAGTGTCAGGACAAAGTTGTCTTCTATCGTTTATATATATAATACAACATTCGGCGGTGACTGTCTATGAAAAAACTCATAAAAATTTTATTTTGTTTTATTCTTATCGCGTCGGTGCTCTGCACCATGCCTGCCTACGCGAATTATAACGCGGTATACGAGAAAAGTTTGACAGACAGCGGAGATAATCCTATTTATGCCCAGATTTATCTGCTCGTCAACCTCGACAATGACACGGTTATTTTCGAAAAGAATGCGGACAAGCAGGCGGCTCCCGCATCGTTGACTAAAATAATGACCGCCACCGTCGTGCTCGAAAACTGCAAGGATCTCGATGAAGAAGTCGAGGCGAGCTACGAGGCTATCCACCTGCTCGACGGCACAGGAAGCTCGATAGTCGGGCTTGAGCCGGGCGAGAAGATGAGCATAAAGAATCTGCTCTACTGCCTGCTCGTGCGAAGCGGCAACGACGCGGCGAATGTCCTTGCGATGCACGTCGGCGGCTCTATCGAGGGCTTTGTCAAGATGATGAACGACAAGGCGGCGGCTCTCGGCTGCAAGAATACGCACTTTGCGAATGTCCACGGGCTCGATGACCCGAATCACTACACCACCGCGCGCGACCTGATGACGATAACAAAGCACGCGCTGACCCTGCCGTATTTTTCGGAGATAACTTCGACTACAATATATAAAGTCCCCGCCACAAACAAGAGCGAGGAGCGCACCCTGCGCAACACGAATAATCTTATGAACAAGGCGTATGCCGATTATTATTCGCCCTACGCCGTGGGTATCAAGACCGGCTCGACCGACAACGCCGGACGCTGCGTCATATCAAAAGGCACGGGCAACGGCTACAACTATCTGTGCGTGATAATGAACGCGCCGATGCAGAATATCGACGACGATGAGCCGCTCGAAAACTGCGCGTTTGTCGACTGCCGCAGGATGTTCAACTGGGTGTTCAACCACATCGAATTAAAGTCGATAGCGAGCCCGACTCAGATAATAACAGAAGTTCCGCTCAAACTTTCATTCAGAACCGATCATATTTCGCTCGTTCCGGGTGAAGAAGTGCTGGCTCTCGTCCCGACAGGGGCTGACGCCGGAAGCGTGCTTATTGAGCCCGTGCCCGAGACCGTGCCGAAAAGTGTTGACGCGCCGGTCAAAAAGGGTCAGGAGATATGCGAGGCTCGTGTGCTCTATGCCGGCGAGGAGATAGCGCGGATAAAGCTCGTCGCGTCCGAGGATGTGTCGAGAAATGTTCTGCTGTTCATAGGCGCAACGATAAAGAAAGTCGCTTCGAGCACTGTATTTAAAATTATCGCATCGATAGTCGCCATTCTCGTTGTCGGTTATATTGCGCTGTTTGTCTACGAAAATTACAAGCGCCGCCAGAGGCGCAAGCTCAAGCTCGTCAATCCCGGAGTCAAGGGCAATGAATATACTGAGAAAAAGGGAAGAAAGAAGAAATAATCCCGGGTTTGCAGAACTGTAAGGAGGGAGGACATGAGCGAGCAGACCAAGAACAAGCCGAATACGGCGGAGATAGTTGTCAGCACAATATGCGTGCTTATTTTGATCGTCACGCTGGGGCTTTTTGCGAGAAACGTAACGAACGCCGCCCATGAGGACGAATCCCGCCGGCAGAGCGAGGCCGACGAGAGCCTGTACCAACACGATACGGCGGCCGCCGAGCAATTGAGGCTCAAAGAAGCATTTGCCGCCGTCTGCAAAAAGCACAAGGTCAACGCGCAACTTACGGTCAAATCAGTTATTCATGAGCCGTACAGCAACAAATACCGCTACGACGAAACCGAGGACCCGATAAAATATGAAATTGAAGTATCGCTGAAATTAGACCCGCCCGAAAAAATAAAGGACTGGAAGAAGTTCTATTATTTTCTCGACGAGCTCGACGGCGTGAAGTCCGACTACCCGTTTATCTGTATCTCCCTGCATACATATTATGTCGGCGAGTATGTGACGGGGTCGGGCGAGGAGCATGAAATAAACTACAGTGTCTACATCAGCAGACAAAATCTGATGTCGGTCGATGACGGCAGAGAGATTCACTTTCTCGGGATAAAAACCGACAATGGGATAACCCCCGTCTCGGAGATTCTGCCATATGAGGGGATGCCGGAGAAGCTGATAAATTCAACAAAGCTCGGCAAGGCGACCGCCGTCAACTATGACCCGCTCAAATATTCAAAGTTCTACGATCAGACAGTTGCCCGCCGCGAGAGGTATCATAAATATTATTGGAAGATCCCCTATTACGCAAAGCAGTCGGAGTATCTTGATTGGCTGTATGCTTATTATGCGGTAGAAACGAGAAACGGTGTCGTAGTTGGAGTGTATCACTATCCCGAATATGAGACCGTACCGAAGAATCCGCCCGCCTCGGGCAGTCAGGGCTCATCCCGTCCGTCCGGCTCGACCGGCTCATCCTCCGGCAGCCGCCCCGTGACTACCACTAAAAAAGCCTACTATGACGACGATCCGTATAACGCCCGCGACTTCAATGACCCCGAGGACTTTTACGACTATTATTACGACGACTTCGAGGACTACGAAGAGGCGTATGACTATTTCTATGAACATAATCCGGATTGATATCAGAGAGTGAATATAACAGAAATCCTACCCGCGCAGCAGCATCGGGTAGAATTTTTTTGTTGAAACATTTCGAGTCAAGGCACGAAATGAATGGGGAGCGGGCTATCACTTGAATCATGGTAAAGTGAGCGACTCAAATAATTTTTATAATCGAGCCTCCAAATAATACAAATCTTAATTTGTCTTTCGTCCACATCTTTGACCCGAAAGACATACATTTATATATATAATAAATATGCCATTCAAATCTTGTAGAAATCTTTGTACCAGCGGGCAAAATTGCGAAGCCCGGTTCTGAGATCTGTCGAGGGCTTATAGCCGTAGTCGCGCTCGAGCGGGGTCGTGTCCGCATAGGTCACGGGGACATCGCCGGGCTGCATCGGGACGAGCTGTTTGTGCGCCTCAAAGTCGTAATCGTTCGGCAGAACTCCCGCGGCGATAAGCTCCTGCTGGAGAATGTCGACGAAGTCGAGCAGGTTTTCGGGGTTCTGGTTGCCTATATTGTAGACCGCATACGGCGGAACGGGCAGACCGTCTTCGCCGTCCTTGCGCTCAGGCGCGCCCTGCATGACGCGCACAACGCCCTCGACTATATCGTCGATGTATGTGAAGTCGCGCTTGCAGTTGCCGTAGTTGAAAATGCGTATCGTCTCGCCGCGCAGAAGCTTGTCGGTGAAGCCGAAATACGCCATGTCCGGGCGGCCTGCGGGTCCGTAGACCGTGAAGAAGCGGAGTCCCGTCGAGGGGATATTATAGAGCTTCGAATAGGCGTGAGCCATCAGCTCGTCGGATTTTTTCGTTGCGGCGTAGAGGCTGACGGGGTTGTCAACTTTGTCGTCGGTGCTGTAGGGCACTTTTTTGTTGCTGCCGTAGACCGACGAGCTCGAAGCGTATACAAGATGCTCGACGGGTGTTGCGCCGTCGTCGTATGAGTGGCGGCAGGCCTCGAGGATATTATAAAAGCCGATTATATTCGACTCGATATAGGCGTCGGGGTTCGTTATCGAATAGCGCACCCCCGCCTGCGCCGCGAGGTTGACAACTATCTGCGGCGAGTATTCGCGGAACACTTCGCTCACTTTGTCCTTGTCCGCGAGGTTCGCTTTGATAAAAATAAAATTTTCGTGCTTTTGAAGCTTTTCGAGCCGCGATTCTTTCAGGCGAATATCATAGTAGTCGTTGACGCTGTCGAAGCCGATGACGCGGATATCTTCAAAGTCTGAGAGCAGACGCTCCGAGAGAAAAGAGCCGATGAATCCCGCCGCGCCCGTCACGAGCACGGTCTTGCCGCTTAAATCAATTTTTGTCTTGACTGATTTTTCCTGCATATCCGCTTATCCTTTCAGAAAGGGGCTGTCGCATTCTCAGCGCAGCCCCTGCTACCCTGCAACACCTAAAACTTTACAAGCATTGCGTCATCTGATTGCGTTTAACTGCGTCTTCAAACTTGACAGGCGGCAGCCTGCCTGCGTTTTCATCCTTCAACCGGATGTAGACTTTTAGATGTTACAGGGTAGTATATTTATCTTTTGAATTTTTCCAATATTACGCTGAAAGCCACTATCGCGGCCTGAACGATAACCGCCGTCAGGGGCGACACAAACGCGAACGCCTTCAGCGCGACGCAGAGTATCGCACCCGCCGCCACGACCGCCTGCACGATAAGGGCGAACACTGCCCAGCGCGAAGCGAAGTTTGCGAGCCTGCCGCACGCCGCGATGCTCTTGAAGTAAGATCGGGCGGAGCCGTCGTGCATGACCTTTGCGGGGGCTGAATCAACAACGCTGTCGCGGTATGCGCTGAATATGCGCGCGCCGTGGGAGAGCGTCATTTTGATATCTTTCTGCGCTATGCCGAAGCGGGCGGCGATGAGCTCGTCGGTCACGTTCGGGTCGTCTGTGCGAACGACAAGGCTAAAGCCGTTGTCCGCCATCTCGTTTATCGAATCCTTGAGCGAGGCGTCCTCGGCGTAGTTGAAAACGAACATCGCCGCGACCTGAGAGTCGATGGCTATGTAGAGAATCTTGCGCCCGTTGCGCTTTACCTTGTCCTCCTCGGACTTGAGCGGTACTTCAATATTGTGGTGCGTGAGCAGGTTGCGGTTGCCGAGCAGCACGCGCTGATTATATATTGTGGCTGAAAGACCGAGTCTGTCTTCGTATATCATGTCGCGCACGGGCGGCAGAAGCTCGGTCGAGCCGCCGATAATGCGGTTGAAGACATCTGTGAGCGGACCGCCGGATTTGAGCACTATAGCGACTGCGTAGAGCAGAACATCGTCTATGCGCACGGTGTGGAAGTCCTTCATTCCGTGCATCTCGCACGCCGCACGGTCGAAGAGATCGGCGCTGTCAACGGAGGCGGCGACCGCCTCGGAACATTCGAGAGCCGCGTCGTAGCCCGCTATCATGCCGCCCTCTGAGTTGAGCTTCCTGTTCTCAAGATAGAGCGGGATCATCAGCGCGAGTTCAATAGCGCAGGGCGAGGTCAGGCAGAACGCGCCGGTGAGCACGCCGAACGCCTGGAAGATATCTTTTGTTATTATGCCTGATATAACCGCGAGCAGCACGGAGACGGCTGAAGAAATTATCAGGCTGCGCTTTATGCAGCTGTCCGCAGGGGAGTTGGCTTCGGAATTTTTGATGAAGTCGGCGGGGAACTCAACCCTGCCGGAATATAAAATGTCGGGGTTGCCCATCTTGAGCGCACGTCCGACTTCAAATGCGTCTTTCTCGCTCTCTATAGCCCTTATGCCGTAGAGCCCTGATTTGCGTTTTGCGGTGCAGAAGAGGAAATTCTGCATCACGCGCGCCGTGCCGCGGCTGCTGTTTTCGGCGGTCATGAGCAGGGCGAATATCGCCGCCGCGCAGTAGAACATGCCCGAAGCGCCCTCGGGCGATTTGTTGAAGAACGAGAGTATCGTCTGGACGAGGGCGAGTATAAATGTCAGCCCGCCGACTGCGCCGCCGGTCACGCGGCCGTTTGCAAGCGCTTTTACGCCGGATAAAATATTCGGGAACGCGAGATAGAACGACGCGAGCAGAAGCACTATATTAGCCGCCGCGAGTCCCGCGCCTCCGCGGTCGAACGCGGGCGCGTCTATCGCCGCCCACTCGAGAATTTTCGGTATGAGCAGCAGAAGCAGCGACACGCCTTCGAGCACGCACAGACCGATAACCGAGGTCTTGAACTGCGATGCGGCGTTCTTGAGGCTGTTATAGACTCTGCCGCGCTGTTCGGGTTTCTCGTATTCGAGGGGAGCTTTCTCGGAGTGCTTTCTCTTTTTCTCGGACTGCTCCTCCGGCTCGTCCTCTTTCTCTTCGGGCAGATTTTCGTCCTCCTGCGGCTCATCGTCGCCGAGTCCGCCGAGCAGAACGAACTTTTTCTTCTTCTCCGCCCTCTTTTTGTCGAGCTCGCTGCGAAGCTCGTCTTCGTCTATTTTTTCAGTCTCCGGCTCTTCGCCGAAGCCGCTGAGCATCATCTGCTCCTCCTCCGGCTGATTGCCGGCGGCGGGATTAGTGAAAGGCTGATCCTCTATCGACGCGGGCTTATCGTCCCCCGAGCCGACAAATTCTTCGGCGGGAATGACCTGCGGCAGGGGCTCGAGCCCCGATGTCTCGGAGAGCGGACCGCGCTTTAAGATAACGCCGGGCTTCTCTATCGTCTCGGCGCTCTGCGGCGCTTTTGCCGAGCCTATCGCGGTCATGAGCTTTGTTTTATATTCGTCGTCGGGTTTATTCTGCGTCGGCTCGGAAAGGGATTTCATCGGACCGAACACGACCGTGTCGCCGAACAGGCCGGGTATGGCGCGGCTCTCACGCTCGGAGTCCTCCTCCGGCTCTTCTGTCGGCTCGCCGAAATATCTCGAAGCGGGTGCGCCGAAAAGCTCCTCTACCGTCGGCTTTTTCTCGGCTTCATCCTCGTCCTCGGATTCTTCTTCCTCGCCGTGGAGCGTCAGAATGTTATCGCTGTTGTCGGACTCGTCGGTTTTATTTGATTCGTCCGTGTCAACTTCATCTTTAGGTTCCGATTCCTGTATATCATCATCTTCGCCGTCGGCTTTCACAACAGACAGCTCGAATTCTGAATCGGAGTATATATCCTCGCTCTCATCGGCGGGAACTTCTTCAGCCTTAACTTCCTCGGCTTCCGGCTCAATTTCATCGGCAGACTCCTGCGTCGCTTCGGCTTCTTCCGGCTCTGCGGGAGCTTCTGTTGCCGCTTCGCTTTCGGGTTCTGTAAAATATGATTCGCCGGCTGATTCCGTCTCTTCAGGCTTCGCAAAAGACACTTCGCTTACAGGTTCTTTGTTTTCGACGGTCTGCTCCGCCTCGTCTGATTCTGCGGGCTCGGCAGGCTCTTCGGTTTCTGCTTCTGCCGAAGCCTCCGGTTCGTCCGCCGGATTTTCGGGTTCGGCTTCTTCCGGCTCGGGCTCTTCGTCGGGCTCGGATTCCGGCTCTTTCGGGTCTGTATATATAGTCTCATACTCCGACGATATGTCATCGTCAGAGTATCTGTTTTTATAGTAGGCGATGCTCATCAGAAGCTCATCGTCGTCATCGTAGTCAAGTGCTGTGGAATCGGCGTCCGTGCTCGCTATCAGATCGTCTATGTCGGTTATTTTCCAGATCTTGTCCGGTTCGCCGCTGTCGTGTTCAATCTTCGCCACTTGGTAGAGAACTTTGTCAAGCGGCATGTTGCTCCGCTTATCGGAAGGTTTGTTTTCCACTCATCTCACCCCAATTTATATATGCTTATATGCTGAAAAAATCGGATAAAAGTCAGTTTCTGTGTTTCGCCGCTTCGAACATGAGGATTCCCGCCGCGACGGAGGCGTTGAGAGAATTTATCTTGCCGCGCATCGGCAGGGAGGCGATGAAGTCGCATTTTTCGCGCACGAGGCGGCCTATGCCCTTGCCCTCAGAGCCGATGACGAGAGCGATGCTGCCGCTGTAGTCGAGGGCGGTGTAATCCGTGCCGTCCATGTCCGCGCCGAATATCCAGACGCCGCGCGATTTGAGCTCGTCTATGGCGGCGGGGAGGTTCGCGACTTTTACTACGGGGACATATTCAATAGCGCCCGCCGAGGTCTTTGCGACTGTGTAGTTGAGGGTCACGGAGTTGCGCTTCGGGATAATTACCCCGTGAACTCCGGCTGCCTCCGCGCTTCTGAGGATAGCGCCGAGGTTGTGCGGGTCTTCAAGTGAGTCACACACGACTATGAACGGGCTTTCGTTCCTGCTCTCGGCGAGGGCAAAAATATCGTCCATCTCGGCGTATTCGTGAGCCGCAGCAAATGCCGCAACGCCCTGATGCGCCGCGCCGTCGCAGAGGCGGTCGAGCCTGCGCTGATCGGCAAATTTGACGGGGATCTTGCGCTCGCGGCAGATGTCGATTATTCTGCCTGCCTGTCCGCCGCGCTGACCCTGTGCAACGGTCACGCTGTCTATCGTTCTGCCGCTTTCGAGAGCCTGAAGCACTGCGTTGCGCCCGACTATGAGCCCCTCTTTATGATCCATTGAATATACCTCTCAGCCAAAAAGTCTCTATATAAGCTTTATTATATCATATACTGTTATAAAACGACAATAGAAATGCTAAAAATTTACGCGGAATATTTTTCCTTTCTGCGCATTGCGATTGAGTTTACTATAAGAATTATGAGCGTGAGGATAAGTGTACCCGTCAGCGCGCCGAGGGTGTCGACTCCGACATCGAAAATGCGGCATGCTCGTCCGGGGACGAAATACTGGTGTATCTCGTCGCTGACTGAATAAAGGGCACTGCAAATGACGGAGATAACGGGCGAAAAACGCCTGCGGCTGAGGAAAAGCGCGCAGCCGATAAGAAATCCGAGCGCCGCATATTCAAAGAAATGCGCGAATTTTCGCACAATAAAGCTGCCGAGCGGCGAGCCGAGAATTTTGGCTAAAATTCCGCGTACATTGTCGCTCATGTCCTTTGACTGGTTGCCGTCACGGCTCGAAAGCCAGAATATGCATCCGGCGCACGCCGCCGCCAATAACCAGAAAAAGACGGCGAGCACGATGCGCACCGTCCGATTTTCGGGGAGTATATATCTGAGTCTGTTTTCCTTTTTCATCTTGTCAGTCCTTCGCCGTTACAAAAACAAAATCGACCGCCGAGCTCTCCGGGTCAACGCTCAGGCCGTTGACGCCCTTCGCCGTTGCAAAATAGCTCGGGGTTATGAACATCGGGAGCACCGCGCCGAGCGAGAGCAGTCTGCCCTCCGCGCTGCGGCAAGCCTTGACGAGCTCAGAGCCGCTCAGCGCCTTGAGGTTTTTGACGGATGCGTCAAACTGCGCGTCGCTGAGTCTGACTATATTATTCGTCCCCTGCGAGGTGAGCGTCGAAAGGAAACCTGCAGCATCCGTTATGCCCGCGGACATGGAGGTCAGGGCTATCTGATAGTCGCCGTCCTGCACGCGCGAGGAAAGAGTCGCGCTGTCGAGCGCAGTGACTGTAAAATTGACGCTCAGACCGAACACTTTCTGCCAGCCCTGTATCATGCGTCGCATGGCGTTTTCGTGCTCGGGCAGGCAGATTATCTCAAGGCTCAGTTTGCCCGTGAGATCTTTCTGCGCCTGAGCCCAGTATCCGGCGGATCTCTTCATGTCGTAGCCGAGAATGCTTACCGGCTCGTTGCTAAGATCCGCTCCCTCACCGACGGAGCAGGCGGGCGGAATTATCGAATAAGTTTTCTGCATATCCTCGCTCTCGAGCGTCAGCGAGTTGTAGTCAACCGCCGTGCAGAGCGCGCGGCGCAGCGACACATTGGAGAGCGGCGCGTCGGCGCAGTTGAAGCACAGCGCCCAGACGGTGTCGTAGTTCTTTGTTACGGAGAGGCCAGACGAATCGGGCGCAGTCGTGCCGAGCTGGGCGGCGCAGTAAGTGCCGTCGAGCAGGGAAGTGAGCTTCTGCTCGTTGTCGCTGTCGATTACGAGCGACACGCTCGCGGGCTTTGCCGGGAAAGGTCCGGTGTAGTCGTCGTTGTTTTTTATAGTCAGTGCGGAGTCGTGCAGCCAATATGAGAGATAGAACGGACCGTTGCACAGGAGCGTCGAATAGTCGAGCCCGTAGCGCCCTTTGGTCGCGTTGAAAAAAGTCTCGTTGCAGGGCATGCATATTGCCTTTGTCAGCAGATCGAGAAAAGCCGACTCGTTCGTAGCACTTTCGAGCGTTATGCGCAGCTCAAAGTCGCCGACCGCCTGCACGCCGAGCTTGTCGGAGGACATCTTGCCGTTTATTATGCTCTTTGCGTTCTTTATGACGCCGAGGCTCAGCGCTTCGGGCGCACCCGTTGCGGGGGCTACCGCGCGCCTGAACGCAAAGACAAAATCCGCCGCCGTGACGCGGGAGTCGAAAGTCTTGTCTATGTTGTCGCCGAGTATGGGCTTGAATGCCTTTTTCATTATGACCCAGCGCGCGTCATCGCGGAGCTTAAATGTATAGGTGAGAGTGGACGCGTCATAGCTCCAGCTCTTTGCCGCGGCGGGGGAATACTTGCCCTCCGCGTCCTTGCGGACAAGCCCCTCGAAGCAGTTGAGCACAACGGTCTTTGCCTCCGCGCCCTGCGCTATCTGCGGGTCGAGACAATCCGGCTGGGCTGCTATCGGATAGCTCAGCGCCGCGCCCGAGCCGTCCTTGCCGCAGGCGGCGGCTGTGAATATCAGCGCGAGCGAAAGAAATATTGAAGCTATTCTCGTAATTTTTTTCATGATTTTCCTCCGTATATTAAAAACCGCGGCGTATTTATACAAATTCTGCAGGCGGTCTGAGGCATAATTTTTTCGGGGCGCGCAGCCCCTTTCAGATACATTATATAGTAGCATAAAACCACTCCCGTTATCAACCGTTAATTGCAAAGATTATCCGGCAAATATAATATTGTTCAAAAAATTTTTATTGTTAAAAATATATCTGTATAAATGTTGCAATTTTTTTAAAAATCTGTTACAATTCTTTATCATATCTTACAGATTTTGGAGATTGGAATTATGGACGCTGTTTTATATATCGCGGCGGCTCTTTCGGCTGTCTGCGCCGTGCTGCTTGTGATCATTATAATGAAGCTCAACCGCCCCTCCGCGCAGGACGGGCAGATAAAGGAACTTGAGCATAAAGTCAGCTCGCTCGAGGGTCAGCTGCGCGACGAGTTCGAGCGCAGCCGCAGAGAGAGCGCGGGCAATCAGAAGGACATGCGCTCCGAGCTCACCGAATCGCTCGACAAGATGAACGAGCGTCTCGCGCTCATGACCGAGGCGAATTTCAAGCATCAGCAGCAGCTGACGGACATGTTCTCGAAATCACTCGACACTATCCGCCGCAACAACATAGAACAAAACGACAGACAGTCGAGAATTATTGCAGAGTCGATAGAAAAAATGCAGCAGAGCAACGAGAAAAAGCTCGATGAGATGCGCGCGACCGTCGACGAAAAGCTCTCATCGACCCTCACTACCAGACTCGACAGCTCGTTCAAGACAGTTTCCGAGCAGCTTGAAAATGTCTACAAATCGCTCGGCGAGATGAAAGAGCTCTCGACCGGTGTTACAACAAATGTCACGAATCTTAACCGCGTGCTGACGAATGTCAAGGTGCGCGGCACCTGGGCGGAAGTCCAGCTCGAGGGCATACTCGACCAGACGATACCCAATATGTACGAGAAAAACTTCGCCACCCGCCCGGGCAGCTCCGAGCGCGTCGAGTTCGCTATCCGCATCCCTGCCGGAGACGGCGGCGCGGACGCTTATCTCCCCGTTGACTCGAAGTTTCCGATGGAGGACTATGTGCGCCTCTGCTCCGCCGCGGACAGCGCGGATGCCGAAGAAGTCGCCAAGGCGCGCAAGGCTCTTGAAGACAGAGTCCTGAGCGAAGCAAAGCTCGTCACAAAATACATAAACGTTCCGGCTACGACCCCGTTTGCGATAATGTATCTCGCGACCGAGGGGCTCTATGCCGAAATCGCGTCCTCGCGCACGGGGATAGCCGAGCGCATCCAGCGCGAATATAACATCATGATAGCGGGACCGACTACGATAACGGCGCTTCTCAACTCCCTCTCCATGGGCTTCAGAGCCGTGGCGATAAACGAGAAGGCGAACGAAGTCCGCCGCCTGCTCTCAGTCGCCAAGGCGCAGTATGAGAAGTTCGGCGACGTGCTTGACAAGGCGAAGAAAAAGATAGACGAGGCGGGACGCACCCTTGTCGCCGCGCAGGACAGAAACCGTATCATGGCGGGCAAGCTCAAGGGAATCGAGAGCATGGACGCCGCCGAGGCGGACGCATATCTCGGCATAGCCGAGCAGACGGACGGCTCGGAGGATTAAGCATTTTCGTTTTTGTTTAATATAAAACCAAAAAAAGGAGGAAACGAAATGAAAAACAAAGGAAGACTGGCAAGACGCATCATTGCAGTTATAGTCTGCATGACCCTCGTCCTTGCCGCCCTCCCGACCGGAGTTTTCAGTGCCTTTGCGCAGACCGAAAAGGGCAAGCTCAAAGTCACATCCATCTCCGACATTCACTATTTTGCTGATTCCGAAAAAGGAACCGGGGACACAAAGAACGGATTCAGCGAAGCCTACAACGAATGGAACGACAAAGGCTCCCGTCAGCACAACGAGGTTGACGCGCTCCTGACAGCGGCTCTCGACAAGGCCGCTGAGGAGAAGAGCGACTATGTGTTCCTGCCCGGCGATCTGACCCTCAACGGTGAGCTGGCGGGTCACAAGGCTCTTGCCGCAAAGCTCGAAGCCTTTGAAAAGGAGAGCGGAATACAGGTCATCGTTGTAAACGGCAACCACGATGTCAACAACTATAACGGCGTTACATTCAAAAACGGCGTCAAAGAGTCCGGCGAAGTCACCTCTCCCGAGGCGTTCCGCGAGATCTATAAGAATCTCGGACGCGACCTTGTGACGGACGAAAAAGAAGATGTCTTCACCCCCACCACAGGTCAGGCGGGTCAGCTCTCCTACGCTATAAGCCTCAAGGGCGGCTACAGACTCATCGTCATGGATACCAACAAGTATTCGTCCGATGTCACCGCCAAGGGCGACGATGTTCAGGAGACCGCGGGCAGTATCACCCCCGAGCTCATGGAGTGGGCTCTCAAGCAGTGCGAAAAGGCGAAGAAGAACGGCGAGACTATCATCGGCATGGCTCACCACAACTTCGTTCCCCACATGACCATCGAGCCTGAGCTGTTCTTTGCTTTCGTGCTCGACGATTGGATGGAGTGCACCGAGACTCTCGCGGACGCAGGCATGCATTTCACCTTCAGCGGACATCTCCACACTCCCGATATCGCCTCCCATGTCAGCGACAACGGCGAGACGCTCTATGATATCGAGACCACATCTCTTTCGGGCTTCCCGAACAAGTTCAGAACCGTCACCTTTGACAACACGCAGGACGGCAAGATAATCTGCGATGCGAAGTCCCACGACATTGACGAGGACGGCCCCATTGTTGTAAACTTCCCCAACGGCACATCGAAGACCTATGCCCAGCCCTTTAAGGACAGCTACTCCTTCTTCAAGACCTACGGCCCCGGCGATCTCCACAACTTCGCCATGACCATGATCGACAATGCCCTTTCCGGCATCTTCGAGGACATTCAGGAGGCCGGCGGACTCTATGCATATCTCGAGGCTTCGGGAATCGACCTTGAGAAGATAATAATCGACGCGCTCGGCACGAACGGCTTCGAGGTCGGCAGCGTCGAGATATTTACGGTCAGCAGCAACATTATGAGCTTCATCAAGGATCTCTGCGCGCAGGTAGACGAGGCTTATATCAATAACCCCGACCATGTTATGGAGGTCATTGACGGCGTAGTCACAAAGGCTCTCAACTATCAAGTCTCCGACTATAAATGCACAAAGTTCTATGAGGCTATGGGCATGGAGAGCAAGAACGAGAAGGGCACCCTTGAGGATGCCGCCTACACCGTTCTTTATACCCTCTACAACGCCAACGAGGATATCAGCGACGACAAGTTCATGAACGATGTTCTTGACTACTTTGAGAACAGAGACGGTGCCAAGGAGTTTTTGAACTTCCTTATCGACACCTTGCTTGACGACGTTATCGAGGGAGAGATCCTCTCCACCCTCAAGTTCAACCCCGGCAAGCTCTTCCCCGCCGGTTCTGTCACCAGCCCCATAGGCGTTGTGACCGATATCATCATGCAGATTATCTTCCGCGGCAACCCGAGCTATGAGAACGTTATTTACAGCGTGCTCAACCTCCTGCCCGAGAAGTACAGCAGCCTGCGCAATATACTCAACACCGTCGTCATGGATGAGTATATGACTCAGAGCCAGTATGACAGCATAGGCTACACTATCGGCAGAATGCTTCGCAGCCTCGTCGAGGATACGAATCCTGCCGAGAAGTCCGACCTCGATGTGACTCTCGTTTATGACGGCCCCGTCAAGCCCGAGGTCACGCAGGACAATATGCGCCTGCCCTCGAATATAGGCACAACTTTCACCGGCGACGCATCGACCGAGAGAAGCATCAACTGGTATACAAAGTACAGCCTCAAAAATTCCGACATTCAGATAGCAGAGTATTCGGAGAACCCGACCTTCACCGATAAGCTTCCCAAGGGAGTCAAGGTCAGCACGGCCTCCGAGCTCGTCAAGAGGGAGTATCCCGGCGTCGATCTCGGCATTATCGGCTTCATCTCCTACGGCATCAATGTCAACCGCCACACCGCGACAATAACCGGTCTCAAGCCCGGCACGAAGTATTGCTACAGAGTCGGCGATGCAAAGTACGGCTGGTGGAGCGGTACGGGTATAATCGAGACTGCGGACAATTCCGATTCCTTCACCTTCTTCCATGTCAGCGACGAGCAGTCGCAGAACGCCATTCAGTACGGCACATGGGGCAAGGTAGTCGATACCGCGCTCAGGATGTTCCCCGAGGGCAAGTTCTTTGCCAGCGCGGGCGACCAGGTCGATTACACCAAGCACTTCAAGCAGTGGCAGTGGTTCTTCAATGCCTCTGAGAACATCAAGAGCACCGCTATCATGCCCGCAGCGGGCAACCACGAGAAGAGCGGATATATGCTCGACCAGAACTTTGTCCTGCCCAAGACAGTCGATCAGGACAGAGAGAGCGGCGTGTTCTATTCCTATGATTACAACAACGCTCATTTCATCGTCCTCAACACCAATAACCTCAGCGAGGATAAGGCGCTCAGCGACGATCAGCTCGCATGGCTCAAGGCGGACGCCCAGGCAAGCGACGCTCAGTGGAAGATAGTCGTTCTCCACAAGGCGCTCTATTCCAACGGCTCGCACTATGACGACAAGGATGTCAAGGCTATGCGCAAGCAGCTCTGCGGACTCATGCCCGACCTCGGCATCGATATCGTCCTCCAGGGTCACGATCATGTCTATCTGCGCACCGATGTCATGGACAACAATAAAGTTGTCAAGGCTGAGGAGCAGAAGATAACCTTCGGCGGCAGAGAGTACACCGCCAAGCTCAATCCCGAGGGCACAGTCTATGTCATCAGCGCATGCGCGGGTGTCAAGGACTACCAGGCCAAGGATGTCAAGGATACCGACAAGCTCTTCCCGAGAGCCGAGGCTATCTACGATGCCCACAGCGCTATGTTCTCTGCGATAACCATCGACGGCAGCAAGCTCTATTTCGACGCTTATATGCTTGACGATGAGGCAAAGGACGGCGCAACGAGAATCGACTCCTTCGCGCTCTCAAAGGCGGAGAAGGAAGAGCCCGAGAATCCCGAAAAGCCTGAGAAGCCCGAGAAGCCCGGTCTTCCCGACCTGCCTGACCTTCCCGAAATCCCCGGTCTGCCCCATTGGCCCGGAAAGCCCGAGAAGCCGGAAGAGCCCTCAGACCCGTCGAATCCGAGCGAGCCGCTCGATCCCTCCGATCCCGCGAGCCCGATAGTCCCCTCGACGAAGCCCGAGACCAATAAGCCCGGCAGCGACAGCAAAGTGCCGAACACCGGTGCGGCGGCTCCCGTAATGCTCATTGCATTCGCAGGCGCGGCATTCGTTATCGGCTGCTCTGCAAAGAGGAAAAAAGAGGACTGATAACAGCTCTCTGATATAAAACTATAAAGACGCCCGGAGAGTTCAGACGCTCTTCGGGCGTTTCTCTATAGATTTTCACGCGCATTTCTGCTACAATAAATTCAAAAATCACCGGAGACGATATTATGTTCAGACCTGTTCGCAGAATTAAAAATGCTCTCGGCGAAGAAGCGACAAAAGAAATTTTGCGCTCCGCCCGCCGCGGAGTGCTCGCAGTCAACGGCGACGGCGGATATCCTTACGCGATACCGATAAACTATCTCTATGACGAAGAGGCGGGAAAGATATATTTCCACGGCGCAAAAGCGGGTCACAAGGCGGATTCGATAAATAAATGCGATAAAGTGTGCTTCACGGCTTACGGGGATGAGATTATCCGTGAAGAGGTATGGGCGCCGTTCATGCACAGCGCTGTCGTGTTCGGCAGGTGCCGCATAATTGAAGGCCGCGCTCAGACGCTGATTCTGGTCAAACGCCTCGCGATGAAATATTATCCCGACGAGCGCCTTGCGGATGAGGAAATCGCCGCTTCGGGAAAGGCTGTGCGGATGTATGAAATAGATATAGAGCACATGAACGGCAAGGAAATTCAGGAGCGATGATTTTTTATACAAAGAAAGCGGCGGAAATTTTTGTACTTTAGTACACTTTTTTGTCGTTTATCGCTTGACTATTACCGATATAAAAAGTATAATAAAAGAGCTAATGCAAATAAATTGGAGGTAAACAAAATGAAGGTATTTATGATTGGCGGCACCGGCCTTCTCGGCAGCGCCGCAGCACGTATTTTCATTGACAGAGGCCACAGCGTCAAGTCCGTTGCTCTTCCGCCCCTTCCCGAAGGAGCTCCCATCCCCGAGGAGATGGAGATCGTAATGTGCAACATCTACGAGAAGACCGATGACGAGATAAAAGAGCTCATGGCCGGCTGCGACTGCTTCGTTTTCGCCGCAGGCGTCGACGAGAGAGTCGAATTCCCCGCACCCGTTTACGATGCTTACTACAAGTACAACATCGCTCCCCTCAAGAGACTTCTTCCCATCTGCAAGGAGCTCGGTTACAAGAAGGCCGTTATCCTCGGCTCTTACTTCTCCTACCTTGCCAAAGAGCGTCCGGATATGAAGCTCTGCGAGAAGCACCCCTATATCAGAAGCCGTATCGACCAGGAGAACGTCGCTTTCTCCTATGCCGATGACAACTTCGATGTTGCCGTTCTCGAGCTGCCCTACATCTTCGGCACTCAGCCCGGCAGAAAGCCCGTTTGGGTTATCCTTATCGAGCAGATAAAGAGAATGGACAAGCTTCCCTGCACCCTCTATCCCAGAGGCGGTACAGCAATGCTTACCGTCCGTCAGGTCGGTGAGTCCATCGTCGGCGCGGCTGAGCGCAGCACCGGTGCAAAGGCATGGCCCATCAGCTGCTACAACATGAAGTGGGCTCCGTTCCTCAAGATAGTCTACGCCGCAAGAGGCATGGGCGACAACAGAAAGATCATCGGTATCCCGCCGTGGATGATGAGAATGGGACTCAAGGGCGTTGTCAAGGAGTATGCCGAGAAGGGCATCGACAGCGGTATCAATCCCATGGGTCTTCCGGATATCATGGATCTCGATCTCTTCATGCCCACTGATTATGCTTACAAAGAGCTCGGTGTTACCGAGGACGACATCAAGGCTGCTATCACCGATTCCATCAAGGTCAGCGTTGCTTCCTATGAGGGTAAGGTTAAGCTCCTTGAGATGAAAGGCGAATAATCAAAACATACACTCATTTTCGGCGGAACTTTTATGTTCCGCCGAAATAGTGCTTTTTAGAAGCTTTTATATTTCTGCCGTATTTGGCGGCGGTGCGGTCGTTTGACGGGGGTTTTTTCGTCAGGACGCACAAAGATGCGCTCTTGTTTTTGTGCGCGCTGACGGAAAAACGACCATCCGCAGACCGCTTTCAACTTTTATCATCACAAATTTTTCAGGAATGGGTGAATTCTTTTGGCAAAGAGAGAAGACGTAAGAAATATAGCCATAATAGCGCACGTCGACCACGGCAAGACTACCCTCGTCGACGAGATGCTCAAGCAGAGCGGCATATTCAGAGCCAATGAGCAGGTTCAGGACAGGGTCATGGACTCCAACGACCTTGAGCGTGAGCGCGGAATAACAATACTTTCAAAGAACACCGCCGTCCATTATAACGGCGTGAAAATCAATATCGTTGACACTCCCGGCCATGCCGACTTCGGCGGCGAGGTCGAGCGTATACTCATGATGGTCGACGGCGTGCTTCTGCTCGTCGATGCGTTCGAGGGCTGCATGCCCCAGACGCGCTTCGTCCTCAAGAAGGCTCTTGCGCTCAAGAAGAAAGTCCTCGTTGTTATCAACAAGGTCGACAGACCCAACGCGCGCCCCGCAGAAGTCGTTGACGAGGTCATTGATCTGTTCATCGACCTCGGCGCCGAGGAGGATCAGCTCGACTTCCCCGTTGTCTACGCTTCGGCAAGAGACGGCTATTCCTCGCTCGATCCCAATGTCCGCTCGGGTGATATGCGCCCGCTGCTCGACTCAATTCTCGAGCATATCGAAGCCCCCGACGGCGATGTTGATGCCCCGCTTCAGATACTCTTCACGAGCCTTGACTACGATGATTATATCGGCAGAATAGGCGTCGGCAGAGTTGAGCGCGGCAGAGTCAAGAAGAACGAGCCGATAGTGCTCTGCAAAACGGACGGCACTCAGGAGAATGTCAGGGTGTCGCGCCTCTATCAGTTTGAGGGACTCTCGCGTGTCGAGGTCGATTCCGCCGCTGCGGGCGATATCGTCTGCATCTCCGGTATCAGCGACATAAATATCGGCGAGACCGCCTGTTCTCCGGACTGCATCGAGCCGATGCCTTTCATAAAAATAGACGAGCCCACAATATCCATGAACTTCATGGTCAACGACAGCCCGTTCGCGGGCCGCGAGGGCAAGTTCGTTACCTCGAGAAATATCAGAGACCGCCTGTTCAAGGAGGTCGAGACGAACGTCAGCATGCGCGTTGAAGAGACCGATTCGACCGATACTTTCAAAGTTTCCGGCCGCGGCGAGCTGCATCTGTCAATTCTCATTGAGACCATGCGCCGTCAGGGCTACGAGTTCCAGGTTTCGCGCCCGAAGGTCATTCTCAAAGAGATAAACGGCAAGACCTGCGAGCCTATGGAGCTGCTCATAGTCGAAGTTCCCGAGCAGTATGTAGGCGCAGTTATAGAGAAGCTCGGCTCACGCAAGGGCGAGCTTGTCAACATGGGCACGCGCGACGGCGGCGCAACTCATCTTGAGTTCCGCATCCCGTCGAGAGGACTCATCGGCTACCGCGCCGAGTTCCTCACCGACACCAACGGCAACGGTATCATGAACCAGGTGTTCGACGGCTACGAGCCCTACAAAGGCGAGATAGTCACCCGTGAGCGCGGCTCTATAGTCGTTCACGAGACCGGCGTGAGCACCGCATACGGTCTGTTCAACACTCAGGACAGAGGCAGGCTGTTCATCCCCGCGGGCGTCGAAGTCTACGAAGGTATGATAGTCGGCGAATGTGCCAAGAATGAAGACATAGTCTGCAATATCTGCAAGAGCAAGCATCTGACCAACACCCGTGCATCGGGCTCCGACGACGCGCTGCGCCTCGTGCCCTATACGGAGATGAGCCTCGAGCAGTGCATGGAATTCATAAAGGACGACGAACTGCTTGAAGTTACGCCCAAGTCGCTCAGACTCAGAAAGCGCATTCTTTCGAAAGAAAAGAGACTCAAGCAGCAGTTCAGAGGCAAGTAATCTGAAAGGGGAGACAGGAATGACACAGCGCCGATCGGTTGCTCTGGGCAGCTTTGACGGACTCCATCGGGGTCACATGGCTGTGCTCGACCTCGCTCTCTCGTTTGAAAAAGACGGCTTCGAGCCGTGCGCCCTCGTCTTTGACGAGCACCCGCTGAAAGTTGTCGGCGCTGGAGCTCCCCCGGAGCTGATGACCCCGCAGGCGCGCGACGAAATGCTCGAAAGCCTCGGCATAACCGTCAAAAAGATATCGTTCGGGCGCATCGCCGATATGTCGGCGGAGCAGTTCGTCAATGATATTTTAATCGGCGAGCTGAACGCGGGTGCTGTCTGCTGCGGATATAATTACCGCTTCGCAAAGAGCGCCGCCGCGGATTCCCGCGACCTCGAAGAGCTCTGCAGGGCGCATGGAATTTTATGCGCCGTGGCGGAGCGCACCGACTATAACGGTGCGGCGATAAGCTCGACGAGGATAAGAAACGCGCTTGCCGAGGGCAATATCGAAGACGCAAACGCCATGCTCGGGCGCGAATTTTCCTATAAATTCACCGTCGTCAGCGGCGACAGGCGCGGCAGGTTGATAGGCGCGCCGACGATAAATCAGCATTTCCCCGAGGGCTTCATCGTCCCGAAGTTCGGCGTATATGCTTCGGCAGTGCCGATAGACGGAGAACTGCACGCTGCGGTCACGAACATCGGACGCCGCCCGTCGTTCACCTGCGACGATCTGCGCAGCGAGACCTGTATAACCGACTTCTCCGGCGACCTCTACGGAAAAAATGTCGAAGTAAAATTGCTCAGATATATCCGCCCCGAAAGGGTCTTTGATTCGCTCGATTCGCTCGGCGACCAGATAGCCGCCGACGCGCAGACGGCGAAAGAGATTTTTAACAGCATAGAAAAATAATAACCGCAGCCGCCCGAGGGTCAATCCTCAGGCGGTTTTCGTTTATCTTAATGTCACGGTGGGGACGAATATCATCCGCCCGCGAAATTCGCACGGATTTATTGATATACAACCCCACCACCCAAAATTCAATATGGAAAACACCTGCGCGGCATGATATAATCGATGTGTAAAAGCATTTTGACACGGAAAATGCGCAGATGTAAAACGCTTTTGATAGACACACGACTGTTTTTTGCGTAAACTGAAAGCGAAAAAAGGAGGCGCGGCAGATGGATATCGGAAAGAAGCTCAGGGACGCGAGAAACGCGGCTAAATTGACTCAGGAGAGCGCGGCGGAGTCTCTCGGCGTGAGCCGTCAAAGCGTATCGAATTGGGAGACGGGCAAGACCTATCCCGATATAGTGAGCGTCATAAGAATGAGCGGCCTCTATTCCGTCAGCCTCGATTGCCTGCTGAAGGAGGAAAAAACCGTGTCAAACGATCTCAACTATCTCAACTATCTCGAAGAGAGCACAAACGTCGTCAAGAGCCGCCGCAGACTCGGAAAGCTCGTGCTCGTCGCCGCATATCTCGTCATATGGGCGGTGTCGGTCGCGTTTTTCTGGCTCGCCGTCTCCGGTTCTTTTTATCTTGAGGAAAGGCGGAAAGAATGTTATACTTATTGAAGAAAGCAATATTGAAAGGAAAACGCTATGAGAAGATTTTTGAAATTTTTTGCCCGTCTCTCAGCTCTTTTGCTCGGGCTTTCGCTGTGTATCTCGCCGCTCGGGGGATTTGCAGCCTATGATTTTGAATATGAGCAGGCGGTCGGCAATCCGCTCAAAGGCTTCATGCCGTTTTATAAACAGGGCGGAGCCGCCGACAGCGTGCCTTACAGTATGGAGTGGTTCTATGTTCCGCTCTCCGCGCTCATGTCCGACAGCGGCGAATACACTATCCGCGAGGGGCTTGAGCCGTATCTTGAAGAGATATCGGCGCGCGGGAATCAGGCGGTTTTCAGAGTCTATCTCGACTATCCCGGATCGGGTATCGGCGAAAAAGCCGTGTCGCAGTTCATCTGGGATATGGGTATAAAAAAAGAGCACTACGACGAATACGGCGGAGGCTGGTGCCCAGACTATTCGGACGGCAGGCTCATTGATATCCTCTGCGATTTTGTGCGCGAGCTGGCGTGTGAATACGACGGCGACCGCCGCATAGCCTATATCACAACGGGGCTTCTCGGTCACTGGGGCGAGTGGCATGTCTGCCTGCCGGAGCTCGAAGCTTCAAAAGAGCAGAAAGCAAAAATTATCTCCGCATTTGCGGAAAATTTCAAGACTACGCGCATTCTGACCCGCTATCCCGGGACTCCCGGCACTACGCGCGGCGGCAATGTCGGCTTCCACGACGATTCTTTCACCCACTCGACACTCTACGGCGAGAGCTGGTATTTTATGTCCAAGATGAAAAAGGCGCATCAGACCGGGGCCTGGAAAAATCAGCCAATCGGCGGCGAGTTCCGCCCGGAGGGGCAGTCGGCGTTCTTGTCCGGCGCGCCGCTCGACGGATATCAGGACTACTCCGAGTGCGTCAATGTGACCCACTGCTCGTGGCTGATGATGGCGGGTGCGTTTGAAGAAAATCTCGGCGCGGACGAAATCGAGCGCGCCAAAACAGCTTCGGCGGCTCTCGGCTATGATTTTACTGTCACAGACGCGAGAGTGATGAAAATTTTCGGCAAAATTTATGCTTTTGTCACGATAAAAAATACGGGCGTCGCCCCGATATACTATGATCTCGGCGTGTCTTTCGGCGTCGGAAACGAGAAAAATGCGCAGTGGACTAAAGCGGAAAATCAAAAGCTCTGCCGCCTCATGCCCGGAAAGAGCGCAGTATTCTCGGCGCAGATAAGCATAGACGACGGGCAGTTGCTCTTTGTCCGCATTGAAACGCCGCTCGAAAACGGCAAGCCGATACGCTTCTCCAACTCGTCCGAGCTGCAGCGCGCCGACGGGTCGCTCGAGCTCGGGAACATGATGAGGTTTTGATATGGAGAAAAAATACAAGGTCTTTTATCAGGGCTCGCTCTACGGCCACTTCGGTCGCGACCGCGCGGGAAAGGAAATCGAAATCAATAAAAGCTTTCTTTGGGGAGGCGAAAGCTGGCTCGTGCCGTCTGTCTATGTTTGCGGCAAGGGGCTTGTTGCGGACATTCTCAAAAGTGTGAGCGTCGAGGATTTTCGCGCGTTCGCCGAAAAATTCGGACTCGATGAAAACAGCGATTGTGACGGCTTTTCAGACGAACAGCAGGCTGAAATAGAAGCTGAAAATCCGCTGAACAGCGATATCTTCGCCTCAATTCAGTTCGGCGGCAGAAAAAGCGACATGGAGTTTTCAAGCTCCGACTGCTGGAATCCGCTTTTCCCCGACAGCGGTGATGCGGCGGAAGCTCTGCTCGACAGATACGGGCTCGATAAATCTTTTTGCTGGCTTGCAGTGAGGATGAGTATCCCGTGGCGCGGCAGAAAACCGAAAAAATCAGATTCCCTGACCCTGCAACTTCGCGCGAAAAAGATACCCGTCCCGGGAGCGCATTTCAAGGCGAATCGCCCCGGCGACAAGACAGAATTTATAAATCCCGTGACCGGAAAAAAGCATACGCTGACGGTTACGGCTGTCGAACAGCAGAAGTTTTCAAAGCTGCGGCATATCGGCGAAAAAGAACCGCCGCTGTGTACAATAATGAATTATGATATCTCGCCGGAAATTCCGATGGATGAGATATCCGTGAATGACCGCTCGGGGCCGGAAAAACCGCGCGGGATTCTCGCGCCATGCGGCAAAGCGGCGTCGGCAATAGGCATTATCGGCGGCGCGGACGGACCGACCGTCATCACCTCCGAGTACGAGAGCGGCCACACAGCCTGCTCGTCACTGTATTATGAGCCGGAATATGAGCCGGATTGGTGCATGGTGTTTTATAAGAAGCCGAAAGATGATATTGAATTTGAACTGATATAAAAAAACGGGACTGCGGATAGCAGTCCCGTTAAGTTTATTCCGCAAGCGAGTCCATATAGTTCTTGTAGTGGGCAAAGACTATGCCCGGCTCCTGAAGATCGGGGTTCCAGCGCTTGACCCATTCGAGGGAGAAGAAGCCGTCGAAGCCGGCTCTGTCGAGCAGCGTCACAGCGTCCGTGACGGGCACGTCGCCGTAGCCCATCATGCGGTATTCGACCCTTGAGCCGCGCATGACGGAGTCCTTCAAATGGACGTGCTTTATATAGGTGCCCAGAGCCGCAAAGGTCTCGACCGGGCTCTCGCTGCCGAAACGCACCGTGTGATGGACATCCCAGAGCACGCCGCAGTTGTCGCTTCCGGCTCTGTCGAGGAAAGCGAGCATCGCTTTTGAACTCGAGAGGTCGCCGTTGGTCTCTATCAGCGGAGTGACGCCTCTCTTCGCGCCGTACTCGCACAGCTGGCGGTAGAGCCCTGCGCCGAGCGTGAAATCGCCGACGGTGATGTGCGGCTCGCCCGTGCCCATGACACGGATATATTTTACTCCGAGCTTTCTCGCAAGGTCAATGTAGCTGCACGCCTCGAGGAACGAGTCCTGCGCCCTGTCGCGGACAGCTAAAGTAGCGCCCGAGGTCAGAGAGGGAATGACAAGCCCAGTCTGAGCGATTTTTTCTTTCGTTTGCTCGATTTCGGCGTCCGAAAACTCGGGGATTTCAAGCGCGTTTATCTTGTCGCCTATACCCCTTATCTCCACGCCGTCGAAGCCTAAATCCTTGGCAGTCGCAACTATTTCTTTCAGCGTCCAGCGCGGACAGCCGAGGGTTGAAAATGATAGTTTCATCGTAACAGATCCTTTCGTAATATTCTTTTACGCAGTTTCTATTGAGTCGTCGCTCTGAAGCGAATATTTTTCGACCGCCATGTCGCGCAGAACGAATTTCTGGATTTTTCCGCTCGCGGTCATCGGGAATTCGTCCATTATCCAGACATATTTCGGGATCTTGAAGAACGCGACATTCTCCTTGTAGTAGGCCTTTATCTCCTCCTCGGTCATGTCCTCGCCCTCTTTGAGGATGACGCAGGCGCAGACCTCCTCGCCGTACTTCTTGCTCGGCACGCCGATGACCTGAACATCCTTGACGCGCTCGTTGTGGTAGAGGCACTCCTCGAGCTCCTTGGGATATATATTCTCGCCGCCGCGGATTATCATATCCTTGAGCCTGCCGGTGACCTTGTAATATCCGTTCTCGTCGCAGACCGCGAGGTCGCCGAAGTGGAGCCAGCCGTCCTTGTCTATCGCCTGAGCCGTGGCCTCGGGCATCTTGTAGTAGCCCTTCATTATGTTGTAGCCGCGCGCGCAGAACTCGCCTATCTCGCCAGCGGGCAGAGTCTCGCCCGTATTGGGGTCGACTATCTTGCACTCGACTCCCGGGAACGCCTTGCCGACCGTCGCGCAGCGCGTCTCAAGGGAATCCTCCGTCGTTGTCATCGTGCAGCCAGGCGCCGCCTCGGTCTGGCCGAAAACGATAACGATATCGTGCATATTCATCTTCTCGCTGACATCGTACATAGTCTTTATCGGGCAGGGCGAACCCGCCATTATGCCCGTGCGCATATGCGAAAAATCATATTTGTCGAAGTCCGGATGCTCGAGCATGGCAATGAACATGGTCGGCACGCCGTGGACTGCGGTGCAATTCTTTGTCACAAGCGCATCCATGACCTTTTTGGCGTTGAACATATCAATCGGCACAAACGGAGTTCCGTGGGAGATGCAGGACATGAGCGCGAGCACCATGCCGAAGCAGTGGAAGAACGGAACGGTGATGCACAGTCTGTCCTCATGGGTGAACTTCATGCCGTCGCCTATCGTCTGGCCGTTGTTGAGGATGTTGTAGTGGGTGAGCATAACGCCCTTGGGGAAGCCGGTCGTGCCGGAGGTATACTGAATGTTGACGACCTCGTGGCAGTCGCACGAGTCGCGCACCGCCTCAAACTCCTCGACCGGAGTCTGCTCGGCGAGAGTATAGAGATCTTTCCAGTCGACCATGCCCGCCGGGCATTCGCCCTCACCCGCGTAGATAACGCTCTTTAAAAGCGGCAGTCTGCGGCTCTTGAGCTTGCCGGGCTCGCAGCTTTCAAGCTCCGGACACAGCTCGTTTATTATATCGATATAGCTTGTGCCCTTGTAGCCGTCAATGAGGACTATCGCCTCGGAGTCGGACTGCTTGAGCTGATAATCGAGCTCGAAAACTTTATAGCTGGTGTTGACGGTAACAAGAATACCGCCCATTTTTGCACTTCCGAAAAAGGTTAGCAGCCATGCGGGCACGTTTGTGCCCCAGATGGAAATGTGTGAACCCTTTTTAAGGCCTAGTGCCATGAAGCCTCTGGCTATCGTCTCACACTCGTCGTTGAACTCTTTCCATGTTCTGGAGTAGTCCCTGTCAGTGTAGTCGATCATGTTGTCGTCCGGGTACTTTGCAGCCATATCGGCGATTTGCTGACCCAGAGTCTTTTCAAGAAACTTCTGCTGCATTGAAATCGATCCTTTCTTCAAAAATTCGGCTCGTGCCGTTAAGTATATTTCAACCGCTCAAACGGCGATTGGCTCAATATGTATGGTCGCAGATTTCGTTTATCTTGTCGCGCAGGGCGATAAAATCCTCGAACGCCGCGGGCTTCTGGTTGGGATTGCGAAGCAGCGCCGCCGGATGGAAAGTGCCCATATAGAGTATACCGTCGCGGTCATAGAAAAGTCCGTGCTCTTTTGTGACGCGAAAGTCCTTCGAGATATATCTCTGGGCGGATATCCTGCCGACGCAGACGATTATCTTCGGACGCATCAGGGCTATCTGTCTGTCGAGCCATGCGGAGCACGCCTCCTGCTCCTCGGGCAGGGGATCGCGGTTCTGCGGCGGGCGGCACTTGACGGTGTTCGCGATATAGATATTCTTGTCCCTGAACAGGTCAACGGTCGCCATTAACTTGTCGAGCAGCTGACCGCTGCGCCCGACGAACGGCTCGCCTTTGAGATCCTCCTGCTGACCGGGTCCTTCGCCGATAAACATGACCTCCGCGTCTTCTTTGCCGACGCCGAAAACAACATTCGTGCGCGTCTGGCACAGACCGCACTTGCGGCAGTTCAGGCACTCCTGCCTGAGTTCTTCCCAGGTAGCCATGGGCAAGCCTCCGTTTCATGTGATTATTTAGTAATTATAGCGTAGATTGTGCGGAATTAATATTTATACGGGAATAATTCTTCTTTTAAAGCCAAACAAGTATAAATTTTTTCTTTCGCATTGCAACATCCCGCGCGGATTATCTCTTTAAACCGCAGAGAAAAATATATACCAACGCCCATCGCGATAATGTCGAATATCCCGACACCGAGAAATACTTTCGGCATCGTGACGCGGCCGGGCTTTGAATTCTCACTCTCCGCGATAGCCACTATCGATTGCACAGCGGCTCTTGAGTTGTAAGTAGACATAGAATCCTCCGAATTTTCAGTATGTCTATTGTACACGGCGGGCGCGGATTTTGCAACAGATTTCAGAGCGGGCATAATTTGCCGTCGGCTGTTGACAAATGCGCTGTATTGGATTATAATACTTCAAAAATGAACTGTCTAAATTTGAAGTGAGATGATAGCATGAACATGGGAATAGACTTCCCGAAGAAACTTACGGCGGCGTATAACGCAGTCTGCAAGCCGCTCTGCCGTGAGCTGAACATACCACAGACGGCGTTTGATATCCTGATGTTTCTCGCGAACAACCCGGATTACAGCACCGCAGGCGACATAGTCAATGTCAGAAAGATAAAGGCGAATCTCGTCTCCGTCAATGTCGAAAAGCTTGCAAAAGACGGCTATATTGAGCGCACGAATATCGAGGGCGACAGGAGAAAAATACGCCTCTCGCTGACCGAAAAGGCTCAGCCGATAGTCGGGCGCGGAAAGCAGCTCCAACAGTCGTTTTTCGATATGCTGTTTGAAAACACGACGGACGAAATGAAAAAGAACTTCACCGAGACGGTCGGGATTATTGACCGCAATCTCGATGAGATACTCAAAGGGTGAGAGAAATGAAAATATTTATAACAGTACTTGTAACATTCTTTGCTGGAATGGGCGCGGGACTCGGCACGGGCTTTGCCGGCATGAGCGCGGCGGCGGTCATAAGCCCGATGCTCATAACTTTCCTCGGGATGGATCCGTATATGGCGGTCGGCATCGCGCTCGCCTCAGATGTGCTCGCGAGCGCCGTCTCGGCGTATACATACGGCAAGAAAAAGAACCTCGATATAAAAAACGGACTCATTATGATGGCGACCGTCCTCGCGTTCACAGTCGTCGGCAGCTATCTCGCGAGCCTGCTCCCGTCGGCAACGATGGGCAGCTTCTCGGTCATAATGACATTCCTGCTCGGAATAAAATTCATCGTCCGCCCGGTCATGACGACGAAAGAGGCGATGGAAAAAGTCCCGGCGAAAAAGCGTGCGATACAGTCCGTTATCTGCGGAACGATAATCGGTCTTATCTGCGGATTCGTCGGCGCAGGCGGCGGCATGATGATGCTGCTTATCCTCACCACAGTGCTCGGCTATGAGCTGAAAACCGCGGTCGGCACGAGCGTATTTATCATGACTTTTACCGCGCTCACCGGCGCGATATCGCATTTTGCGATAGGCGGAATGCCCGACATTACGGTGCTTATCCTCTGCGTCGTGTTCACGCTTATCTGGGCGCGCATCGCCGCAGTGTTAGCAAACAAAGCTCAGCCCAAGACACTCAACCGCGCGACCGGCGTCGTCCTCGTCGTGCTCGGGATAGTCGTGTTCGTGTTCTCGCTGATAAAATAATATAAAATCTCCCTCGCGGAATTGCTCTGCGGGGGAGATTCACTCTGCGCATATCTTTCTGTCGGCTGATTTCATGCGCTTGCGGTCATATATTTTGCGGCTTTGTACAACGCGCGTCACGGGCGAAACCTCGTTCCACGACCCGCGCTTTGACGCATAGTATTTGCGCCGCTCTTTTTTGCTCTGCTTCGAGAGCGGAACCATCTTTTTCATTTTTATTTTCCTTTCATGGGGGCAAAAAAATTTGCCCGGTGTATAAAATTTCCCTTGCTTTTTTCTTCGCTTTCTGCTATCTTATAGTATCACTCTTCAAGGAGGTGTTCATATGAACACGAAGTTCTTCCCGGTCATCGACCTCGCGGCAACGGGAAACAATATCCGCCGCCTGCGCATCGAACGCGGGCTGACGGTTCGGGACATCCAGAGCTATTTCAGCTTTGAGGAGCCCCGCGCCGTCTATAAATGGCAGAACGGCGAGAGCCTTCCGACTGTAGATAACCTCTACGCGCTCGGGAATCTCCTCGGCGTGCCCATGGATCAGATACTGGTTCCCGTCAAAAATATCAAAAGTTACAGCGAGCAGCAGGAAGATGCCTGCTGCTCGAGTCATTTCTATGCCCGGCTGTTCCGGATGCGTCAGAAGTCCGATGCGGCATGATCAATTTTGCGGCGCGTCGGGAAAATATTTCCCGAATGCCTGCGAATGAAGCCGGGGCTTCGATGCCGAAAGCGGCAAAAAACAAAGATATTGGGCGCGGCGTGAGTGGGATATAGAGATAGGAGCGCGTTTGCGTCAAAGCGAAAAGCGATTGAGCTTTTGGCGCGGACGGAAGCGAACATCGTTTTAATCAATAAGTAAGTAGTTGAGTTCCGGATTTCCGGGAGTTGACGTGCAGCGTTACAGTTCATCTGCACCTGAACCGATCCTGCGTTCTCTTATCCTGCCGCACCCGGAACAGCCGGGCATAAAGTCAGCGCCTGTTTTCGAGATAATTTTCGAAAGCGTCGGCGAATCCGGAGTTCACATCAAACGGGGGAGTGTAATCGACCGAGGATGTGACCATGCAGATGTCGAGCTTTGCGGACATCTCATCGGCGGCTCTGTCGAGCCTGCCGAGCTCGGCGCGGATGACATTGCGGTCGTAATTTATCGTTGTGACGCGGCGTACGTCGCAGCGGTAGGTGACCTGATTGCCGTCGGTGTTGAAGCGGTAGCCTGTGCCGCCGTTTGCAATGGTCTGCTCCGAGCTGCGGATGCCGTTCATCGTCCTGAAAATCTCGGCGACGGTCTGACGCGCGGAGTTGAGCGCGACTTCGCTGTCCATGTCTATGTCGAGATTGTTCTTCGCTCTGCGTATCGCGGCGGCGAGCGCCGACTTCTCTTCGAGAAGAAATACGAGAAACAGCGCGACATCGGTTATTTTGCCGCAGTATTCGGTCTCGGGAATTTCAACGACCGTCTCGTCGGATGCCTCCGGCATGACCTTGTGGCGCAGATTGGTGTTGGTGACTTTAGTTATGTTTGCCCTGTTGCGGAGTATTTCCTCGGCATCGCACATGAGCGCTTGGATTTTATTCTGATATCTGAATGCTTCTTTGAGATTCATATCTTTCACCTCGCTGTTTGTTATGCCGATATTTTACATCGCGGCGAAGATTTTGTCATTGAACCTGTGGTTCAAAATTATAAAATCGCTTGGCGGATTTATTGACAGAAAAATCTATTTATGTTATAAGTTGTATGATTTCATGCGGCACTGCGCCGCGCAGACAAGGAGAACCCGAATGTATTCGTTTTTGCTCGCGCTTATCTATATCGCCTTTATCAGCCTCGGGCTGCCCGATTCGCTTCTCGGCTCGGGCTGGCCGGTCATGCATCTTGAGCTCGGCGTGCCGATATCATATATGGGCATCGTATCCATGGCCATATCCGGCGGAACGATTGTGTCGAGTCTGATGTCAGATAGGCTCAACAGGAAGCTCGGCACGCGGATAGTCACGGTGATAAGCGTGTTCCTGACGGTCATCGCGCTGTTCGGCTTCTCTTTTTCGAGCCGCTTCTGGATGCTTATTGTTTTTGCCGTGCCCTACGGTCTCGGCGCGGGCGCGATAGACGCAGCGCTCAACAACTATGTCGCCCTGCACTACAAGGCAAAGCACATGAGCTGGCTGCACAGCTTCTGGGGCGTCGGGACGATAGTCAGCCCGTTCATCATGGGCTATGCGCTGACAAACAGAACATGGAACAGCGGCTGCCGCATAGTCGGCGCGCTGCAGCTCGTGATAGCGATTCTCCTGCTCGTGACCCTACCGGTGTGGAAAGTCAACAAGGCGACGGACGAGACGGAGAAAAAGAGCGTCGGACTCGTCGGCGCGCTGAAAATAAAGGGAGTGCCGTTCCTACTCATCGGCTTTTTCGCCTACTGCGCAGCAGAAACGACCGCCATGCAGTGGGCGAGCACATATTTCGTTGAAGTCAAGGGCATATCCGCAGAGCGCGCGGCAACATTCGCGTCGCTGTTTTATATAGGCATCACCGTCGGGCGGTTCATAAGCGGCTTTATCACGGATAAGCTCGGCGACCGCAAAATGATAATAACGGGAACGACGATTCTCCTTTGCGGCGTATGCTGCCTGTTCGTGCCGATGAATTCTTATTTTCTCGCCGCCGCGGCTTTTGTCATAATCGGGCTCGGCTGCGCGCCGATATATCCGTGCATAATACACTCCACTCCGAACAACTTCGGGGCGGAAAACTCGGGCGCTATAATCGGAATACAGATGGCGAGCGCCTATGTCGGCTCGACCTTCGTTCCCCCGCTGTTCGGGCTGCTCGGCAATGCTGTAAGCTTTAAGATAATGCCATTCTATCTCATCTTTTTCTTCGTCCTGATGATAACGATGATTGAGCTTACATTCAGGATAACTGGGAAGAACAAAGTAAAATAAAATCAGCCCCACTTCAAAAGAAGCGGGGTTTGCGTTAGATATGAAGAGCGGCGCTGTATAGAATGGCAAGAACATTTCTGCGCCGCAAACATTTTACATCTGAAACTCGGCCGCTTTATTTTCTCGTAATGGCAAGTTTCAATGAAAAAACAAAAAGCACTTGCTTTTGCAAGTGCTTTTTTCAGTGAAATAAATCCAAAAGGATTTGTGAAATACCTATCGGTGTGAAATATGGATTTTCCATGTGAAGTGCCTGACGGCGTGAAAGGATTTATTTTATTTCACTTTCTGCGTAAGCAGAAAATTTCACAATACAATAGTATTATTTCACATACGAAGTATATTTCACTTGTTATAAATTAAAAGAGGTTCGTATGGCTGAATCAAAGCTTAGAGAATTATCAATTGATTTATATAACCGGTGCGGCACTATTCGCAGAATATTGGTTGCATCTATTAATACTGCAAAAGAAAATTTACAAAAGGAAAAGATTAATTCAAAATCAAAACCCAATATTTCCGTATAATAGCATTACCCCGATTGACACCAAACTTAATAACTGGTAATATAAGGCTGTGAGAATATTTGTATTCTTGCAGCATATTTTTTTACCAAAAGGAGGATGGATTAATGGGATTTTTATTAGGAAAGACCGCTGTTATTACAGGCGGAGGAAGGGCTGTTCTCAGCGACGGAGGTTGCGGTTCAATCGGCTACGGCATTGCTGTTGCTTATGCAAAAGAGGGTGCAAACCTTGTTATTACAGGCAGAAATGTCAAAAAGCTTGAGGATGCCAAAGAAGAGCTCGAAAGACTTTACGGAGTAAATGTGTTGCCTGTTCAGGCTGATGTCAGCAAGGACGGCGATAACGAAAAGGTTGTTCGGAATGTTGTTGACAGAGCTGTTGAAACATTCGGCGGAATTGATGTCTTGATTAACAACGCTCAGGCTTCTGCGTCGGGCATTACGCTTGCTGATCATACAACAGAGCAATTTGACCTTGCTGTTTATTCGGGATTGTACGCAACCTTCTATTATATGAAGGCTTGCTATCCGTACCTTAAAAAGTCAAAGGGAACGGTTATAAACTTTGCTTCGGGTGCCGGACTTTTCGGAAACTTCGGTCAGTGTGCATATGCAGCCGCAAAAGAGGGAATAAGAGGTCTTACAAGAGTTGCCGCCAACGAGTGGGGCAAGGACGGAATAAATGTCAACATTGTCTGTCCGCTTGCATGGACTGCTCAGCTTGAAAAATTTGAGCAGGCTTATCCCGACGCATTCAAGGCGAATGTAAAAGCTGTCTCTTATACACATCTCCGAGCCCACGAGACAAGAGGCAATC
>ENA-UAZD01000102-UAZD01000102.1-human-gut-metagenome-genome-assembly--contig:-NODE-102-length-43625-cov-11.998784_pt1 | contig 43625 bp, 44 predicted proteins | sample MGYA00244112_ERZ654658 | MGnify/ENA primary metagenome ERZ654658 (study PRJEB26926, sample SAMN06164608) | human gut metagenome | biome: ENVO:00009003; feature: ENVO:2100002; material: ENVO:00002003... | reverse complement strand
CAGATGTGTATAAGAGACAGGGCTTTAAGAGCAGCCAGATTCTTTCAGCAATGAGACGTAAAGTATTATATTAAATGCATAAAGAGTTAATCCTTATGCATTCTACACCGCTCGCGGTAGAGTTAAGAAATTAACTCTACCGCGTTTTTTAATTGTAAAGAATGGGGTGTAATACAAAGTGGCATTCGCTATAGGCACTATGTTAAAACACACACATTCACCGCACACACATTGTAACAAAAAACACAGTGGGTATGCAATAAAACACGGTGTTATGTGCCAAAAGTTGATTTACTAACATTTATAAGAAAGTGAGGACGCAAAATGAACACAACATCAACAGCATACTTTAAAAAAAGCGACAAATTATTCACCTCAACAGCTAGTGTGTATATTCCAAAGACGGAGTTCGCAGGAAGCAGTATTAAATGGTTTGATGACAGTAAGTTAATCAGAAAAAATAAGTAAAACTGTAAATCAGTTACGATTTTCAGAGAAAGGAGCCACTATGGCAAAGAATATTTACGAGTATATTGGCAAAAAAGAACTTTTCAGACGTGCGCAGAATGTAAGTTATATTGAACTGCCAAAAATAAAAGAACTGGTTTATTCAAAATATGAAGGCTGTGAGTGGCTTGAAAACGAAAAGATAACAATAAGGTCACAGGCTTGTGGAACATGGATACTTATACAGAATCGTAGAGAACATGAAGAAGAAATTCTGTGTGGGTACGATGGAGAAGGAAATTTCTCTAGACATTATGTGAATGGAAAAAATATAGCAGTGAAAGCAGACAACAAGTCAAGTGAACGACTTAAAATTTTGCTGGAACTTGATTTGGATAATCTGCCTGAGCAATTACCGGATGAACTCAAGGGGATCAGAACTGTTTATTAAAAGGTTTTATAGCTGTGAAAACAAACAGCAGAAAAGAGGTTTTATGATGTACAAAATAACTATCAGCAATTTAAAAGGTGGAGTAGGAAAGACAACTACAACAGTAAATCTTGCATATTCTTTTATGCAGCTTGGAAAGAAGATTCTTGTTGTGGATGCTGATCCACAGGCAAATGCAACGCCATTCTTTTTACCAAGAAAGACAGACCGGTCAATCAAAGATGTGTACCGGAATCCGGCACACGTAAAGAGAAGCATTTATAGAACCAGGTATGGCAATATTGATATCATACCGGGAAGTACAGAACTCGAGGAGGATGATGCATCACAGATTGATGTGATAAAAAAGGCATTGGATACCGTGGCAGACAGATATGATATATGCCTTATTGATACAAGACCTGCCTTTGAGCAGCTGACTATTACATGTATTTGCGCAGCTGATTTGGTGCTCACCCCAGTATGCCTGAATAAATTCTGTCGTGATAATTTATCGGTTGTAGATGAAAAGATAAATGGACTTAGATATATATATCCGGTTCTGGATGGTGAGTTAATGGAGCCTGTCTGTTCACCGGTATGGAAAGTATTTGCAACTATGGTGAATTCAAACAGAAGGGCACAAAGAGAGATTTATGAGGACCTTGTTGGCAGACATGATTATCCATTTCTTACAACATGTGTAAGTGCTTCGTCAGCAGTCGATAATGCCCTGTTGCTCTACAAGCCTGTAGCTAAGCATAGAAAAAGTAATCCGGTAGCAGATGATTATCTGGAGCTTGCAAATGAGATTTTAAGCGTGAAAGAAGGTGAGTTCCATGGCTAAATTCGGAGCTGTATTTAACAGTGACGTCAAGAAAACTGACAACAGACCGCGCAGTGAGACCAGATGGATACATTACACCAAGCTTATTGACAATACAGACCAGTATCGTAAAAGTGCAACAGAAGAGGATATAGCTGCTTTTGCGGAACTTATTAAATCGGCTGGCAGGGTTCTTCAGGATTTACTAGTCCGAAAAAGTGGAACTGACACATATGAAATCATTGCAGGCCATCACAGAAGGCTGGCCTGCAGGTATCTGGTAGAGCATGAAGGACTTAAGGAGTTTGAGTTCCTTCCATGCAAGGTAGAGCATGTTGATGATGTGCAGGCAGAGTTCCAGCTTTATGCGACTAATGGTTTCATTCCAAAGACAGATGCAGAAAAGCTTCATGAAATAGAACGCATCAAATATCTGCTTGATAAATATCCTGCTGAGTTTAAGCATGTGCATGGTGGTAAGACAGTCGAAAAAATAGCCCGTATTCTGAATATGGGGAAAACGACAGTTGGCGATTACGTAAATATTTCAAAGAATCTTGGAGATAAAGGAAGAGAGGCTCTGGAAAAAGGGCGTATAAATAAAAGCGCCGCGCTGGCACTGGCCTCACTTCCTGAAGAAAAGCAGGAAGAATTGATAATGGACGGAAAGACAACCATGAGGGAGATAGAAGCGCATAAGGAAACTTCTAAACCTAAAAGAGAGCCGGAACCAAGACAGGTCAGAAATTTTTATGATCTGTTTTTAAAGGACGCAGACCGGCAGTTTAATTCATCTAAAGAGCTGAGAGAATACCTTATGTCTCATTTTGCAAAATCATACAGTGGCGGATGTGAGGCAGGAATATCATATGACTGCACTCCAAAGGGCATCATAGTGTGTAATTCGGACAGACTGTCATGGACAGAGTTCCTTGACCTTGTGGATGGTGTTACAGGCTCAGACAGATATGAAAGGATGCAGGAGGAAGAACAGGGCATGACCGGCCAGTATGCATTTAACAACATTGATATGGACATAGACGAGGAAATCATGTCAGAAGAGGATGAGGAAAATGTATTCGATGATGATGAAGATGAATTCAAAAAGAGTCTTGAAGTTATGTATGACCTGGCTTTTTACCTTACAGAACAAAGAGAGCGGCTTAAAATGATTAGACAGCGTGCAGAGGCCGGTGCAGATGTTCCGGTTAAAGTTTTAAGAAGGCAGGAGTATATAGTACAAGGATTAGAAAAATTGGCTAAGGAGGAAAAATAATATGGGATGTTTGTGTGCAATAAAAACAGATGAATATCACGGATTTGAATGTTCGATATCGGGAGGAGCATGTATGTATCTCTATCCTGATTCAAAAAGATGTGCAAGAGAGTACGGAGAAGGTCCGGATGTTGGGAATACTGAAGATATGGAAGAATAATGGTACTTTCCGCAGGCCGTGCCATAACCGGCACGGCTGTGCGTGGCATCAAATGAAGAAAGTATCTTTGCTGCCAGAAATGGCAGCCATCATAAAACCTTTGCGGCAGATTTTTATATCTGCCGCGCATATGGAAAAAGGGTGAATAAATGAGTGTAATAATTACAGAAGACAGAATTAAAAAAATACTGTCTAACCGCGAAAAAATGCTTAATGACATTAATAAAAAGATGGTTCTTTTTTTCCGCGAGGTAAGCCGGAGTGACATGGGGGTGTTTATGGATGAGCTTATAGCTGAAAAAAGCATCTCAGCTGCACATAACAGCCTGTTGCCCGGCCCTAAAGGTGGAAAAAAGAAAGACCTGTCTGACCTTATAATTAAACTTGAAAAAGACAGAGAAATAAGACGTAAAGAGCTTTTAACGATGCTCACAGAGCTGTCGAATCAGGAGGATATGGTTAATCGTGTATGGGCCTGTTATCTGGCGCTGGACGACCCTTATTATACTCTGCTGAGTCAGTTATATGTTGAAAATGATTTGTATGAGAACGTAAGAATACAGTTTGACATGTCACCGACCACATTTGAGCGTTACAGGAAAAAGGCGCTGCATCTGATTATAGAATACACAAACAGCCCTTTGTCTGTTGGGGAGCTAATAACAGGAAGTTCTGGAAAAATTCATAAACCACAGAACCGGGCTCCTGCAGGAAAAGTGCCGTCAGACAGCATTGAAGGACAGATTGACATGATGGATTTTCTTGAGGTACCGGATTCCGGTACCAGGAATGAAAAGGAGGTAAAACATGTACATAAGCAGGAAATATAAGACAGTAACATATGAAAACCGCTGTCAGATACAGGAAATGCTTAAAAAAAATAAAAGCATTACAATTATGGAAGTCGCAGAGAGGATGAATTTTGAGTATTCAACAATATACAGGGAAATACGACGTGGAACAAATGAGGATGGTGTTTATGATGCCCAATATGCGCAGAAGCAGTATGAAATATCAATGAATAACAGGGGCCGCAAGGAAAGAATATTCGATAAAAATGGCGAAATGTATAAATTCTTAAGGCAGAAACTCATTGATGAATGTGTCAGTCCACAGACTGCATTGGATGAGCTTAAGAAATCAGGGATAAAGACAGATGAACAGTATCCATCAAAAGCCACGTTGTACCGGATGATGAGGCGAGGAGATTTTGAATGAGAGAAGTGATATTTTATTTGGCAATGATAATTGAGATCGCTTATGTGTTCATGTCACAGGTACCAAAGAAACTGGAAAATAAGTATCTGCTTATAGGGACAGCTTTTATCTGTGCTTCAGATTTTACATATCATATAGGGTATAATGCAATAAATATGTCTGTATCTGCACTATCAGGAACAATAGCAATTTCAATATTTCTTATTAGTTTTGTTGTTGGAGTAATAACAAAACGCATAGATTTTGAAGACTTATTTTTTTCATTGTTTATGGAGCTTTTTCTGCCGCTGTTGACAATGCTTTTAACTAAATCATATGAATTGATGATATTTGTAATTATAGCAGTAGTAGGGCTCGGAATGATTAAAATATTCATGGCGCATAAAGAAAAAAACAACCGGCAGGAAAGGGGTTTCTTACGAATAACCATTAATGGTAAAACAATCACATGTTCAGGAATTAATATTGTCATCAGCAATGGAAAGGTTATTGTAGATGGTAAAACAATTCAAGAGTGTAATAGTGGTGATATTAAAGTAACCATCGAAGGAGATGTAAACAAAATTGATTGTGGTGGATCAGTAGAAGTTCACGGCAATTCAGGAAGTATTGATTGTGGTGGCAGTTGTGAAGTCAGTGGAGATGTCAAAGGAGATATAGATGCAGGTGGTTCTGAAACTTGTGGTAACGTATCAGGTGATATAGATGCTGGTGGAAGTGTGAGATGTAGAAGATAGGAATCCGGTACACGGAGGTAGCGACAATGAGTAAAAATAAGACAGGTAAAAGAGGATTAAAGATTGGCAAAATAAGTTCTTCACATAAAGGGATATGTGTACATACCCCCAGTGGTAAAAAAATTTTTATTGATGAAAATGGAAAAACAAAAGTTATTTGGGATTTGTAAAAAATAAGGATTTAGGGGGATAGCCGATGAAATATATTAATGAAAATCCAACAAAAACAGAAAAAATACTTTTTGAAAAATATGGTCTTTATTTAATTTATAAAGATGAAGATTCATATAGATATGCTCCGATTCACATAGAAAACCAATATGTATATCCGTCTTCTGTAGAAGTAGAAAATGACATGGTTGAATGGGAACATGATATATTGTTTGACATCTTAACCGAAACAGTTACGATTCATGGTAACTATGATTCCATAGGTATTACTTTAATTCATGAAAGAATGAAAGAGCTAAATTTTAACTGATTTGGATTTTTTTTAAGACCTTCTCTTATAAGTAATCATCAAAGTAACTGCAACATTCTCTAAAAGGTGTTGCGATTACTCTGACAGCTCATGCTATATACACCATCATAGGAAAATGAGTAGTTTTGAAATTACAACTTTATAAAAAAATCAGATAAGGAGATATAAGAAATATGTTCAATTCAAAAATGTATAAAAAATATTATCCAATCAAGTCTTCATTTGATATTGCAAATATGAATGTGGCTGAACAGAAAAAACTTATTTATTGGATCAAGTCGTTGTCAGAAGATATTAGATTACATAATATGAATAGTTTAAAAAAGGCGATGCAATATAGAGAAAATGAATATCGTGTAGTTGAGGTTAATTGTACTGATGATAATATAGCATCTTTATGTAATAAGATTTCCTGTAATTCAGACTCAATAACGGACAATGAGATCAGTTTAATTAATGCTGTATTATATAGGCATAAGTATGTCAAAATTATTGGAATGTATTGTTTTCCGGTAATGCGTTCATCGACAAATTGCTAATGAATGATCACATTCTATAGCAGTAGCAGGACTTGGAATGAGTATATTCATGGCGCATAAAGAAAAAAAACAACCGGCAGGAAAGGGAAAAGTGACATGATTAATGAAAAAAAACTGAAAAAAGAACTGCAGAAAAGGTTTGATGCATTTGTGAGAAAATGTGGAATGGCAGACGACATGAAGTCAGACGGCTATGCAAGCTGTTATGATGATGTATCTGATATCATAGAGCAGCTTGCCGCCAAAAATGATATTGAACAATTTTCACACTATATGTACTCACATTTGTGTAAATATAGGCCATTAAAGGGATTGCTCAAGAGTGTCAATATTAAAGCAGGCAGGAAATTAAAATTGCGTTAGAAGGAAGGTGGGAGCATGAAAATGTATGAATGCACAAAGACTTTTGAGATAAAGCCGCCTGCGTACAGTGGGTGTGGGAGCATGCTTGTGCATAAGGGAACATTATGGTATGCAGTTGAAAGCGGAAGAGAAAGGACAACACTGACAGACAGCAAAATAAAATTAGTTCTTTCAGACAGACTGTTTAAATCCCATTTTGTGAGATGGGGCTAAATGCATAAACTAAAATAATATTAGCATAAGGAGCAGTAATATGGACGGAGATAATACGGAGAAATTAACATTACAGGATTATGAAGCAGAAGGACTATGCAGCGGATGCATGTTTTACGGAGCAGTGGATGTAGATGGTAGATTAGGATGCTCGTTCCACTGGTTTGACGATGAGTCTGAAGACTGGAATTACAGTAAAAACTGTGATGAGCTGTGCGGCATGTAAGGGAGGAGACGAGTAATGCAATATATAATTGTGAGTTTTATTGTTTTAGGGATATTTGTTGTCACTACAATGATGTTATGCGGCATGGCATATTCCACAGACCGTGAGAAGGATGATGAGGAGCAGCTTAAATGGATACATCAGCTTTCAGAGGAGAAAAAGAAGTGAATGTAAGAGTGATACCTAACTGGATATGGACTGAATGGGTGCAGGTATGTACACAGCTCAAAAAATATCCTGATGCCGTAAATAACATAAGAATCGTAACAGATAATGAAAGACTGAAAAGGTCTGAATGGAATCATAAAAAACAGTTAGAAAATGAAGTAACAAAGAGGAACCGATGAAGCTTAAGTACAGAATACTTGAAAAACTTCATAATGTAAGCAACAGTGAAATGGATCTGCTGGTATGGGCAGTGCAGCATTCTGATGAGGCCAGTGGAACCATGTATGGGGCATACTACAAAGACTACTGCGATGAGTATGACAGATGTAAGCAGTCTTTTTATAATGCGCTGTATGGCCTTGCTGATAAGGGAATTGTGACTTTTAGACGCAACCAGAATGACGCAGGCACTACAAGTGATTATGATATTACTGTAAACGATAATGCATATCCATGGAAAGGAAGCAGCGAGGCTACATACCGGAATGAGGGATATGTTGACCTGGCAAGCCCGGTGTTCCGTTCAGGCGAGTTCAAGTCATTGAAAGCTAAGGAGAAGTATCTGGCCCTTGAATTTAGGAAGAGAAGCTTTGAGACGGGAAAAGGCTACAAGCATGGCGTCAGGGCATTTTATGAAGCCTGGGATAAAACGCTTGGGGTAACTGACAGAACAGTCAGAGGCTATATACATTCACTGTCCAAGGTATGCGGATTTTTCAGCATAGGAATCAAGGATGGTTTTTACCGCATAACATCAAGGATATGTTTTAAAAAGCCCGCTAAAGGCCAGGAAGGCCACAGATATGACCAGGACATGTATAATGAGCAGTCAGTCAGAATGGATTTAAACAGAGATAACATCAAGTATGACAAAACAGGCTTTGATGATACAGTTTTTCTTATGTATCAGTACGCTTCAGCCTTTGCCAAAAAGCATGCAGATGTAAAAACATACCTTTCAGCAGCAATACATAACAGTATAATCGGACATAAATGGAGAGACAGGTCTCTGTCTGCCCCGACAGTACATCATCATTTAAAAGCCATTCTGGAAGGCTTAAAAGATGTGCCGGAAACACAGTCTGTGAAATCAAACAGCAAATCAAAGGAGAACAGATTCAACAGCTTCAGCCAGCGTGACAATGATTATGGAGAGCTGGAGAGCCTGCTTCTCAATTCAACAATATAAATGGAAAACAGCCTGGGTCGGACGACGCAGGCCTGGTAAACGTTCACAAAAACATGCACATTTGCATTTCAAAGCGCATAAAACCCAAAAAATACATCAAAAATGAATAAAAAACATTTCCGAAAAGACCGGATGACATGCATGGCACTGCAGCCCTGCACATATCAGTCCAAAAATACGGATATATTTTTAAAGCAGTCCAAAAAAAGTGACATATATGTCATATGCCGGAAAACAAGTCCATAAATGCAGATATATATGGCATATACCAGTCCAAAAGAACGCCGGCATCAGGTAAGCTCAAATGCAGTGTTTAAGCCATAAAGGGCATATATTTAAACGCTTTTATATACATTCTTATTTCTTACCTTTTCTTTTACTGGAATTAATTCTTATCTTTTCCCATATATGGGACTTGCGGGAGCTGCGCTCCGGATTAAATGATGCATGTTATCGTATAGCCGGCTGAAACTATTACAAGTCCCATTAATGAAAAAGAAGAATTAAAAGGGAAAAGACAAGCCTTATTAGACAAGGCAGCCAGTACCTGCATTACAGTTTTTCAATATCTAAGCCTGGTGCTAAGAAAAAATGTAAATGATGATATGTACGTGTTTATGCTTGTATGTTAACAGAATGTTCATATGCGGCCAGACAATACGAGATATGTATTTTTTTACCAAAAAGCGAAGCAAAAAGTTTGCTGTTAATCTGATAAGCAGTTTAAGTATTATTGTTTTAATCATTTTGAATACACCTTCCTTCCTGTTCAAAGAGAGTATGATTTTTATTTCTCTTATTTTTTAATTTGTTTAAAATATTTTGTGGATTTCATAGATAAATATGGATTTTGCAAAATGACATTAAATAAAATTGTAAGAGTTATTTCCTTGGAAGATGTGCATTAAAAGTTACAAAATCATCATAGGATGTCTCATTTATGGGAGTTCAGAGATATTCCGGCCGACAAAAGACCGGTAGTAAGTGGAGGTAAATGGAGGTAGATAGCATATTTATTAAGTGGTATTATATAATTGTGAAAAAAGATAAATATTGCACAAATATAACTTTGTGATCACGGTTAAAGAGCATCAATTTATTGTGCAACTCCCACAAAAACAATCCAATGGGACGTTTTTACTTGACAAAAACACCCCATTGGATTACTTTATAAGTGAAGGGAGGATATATATGGGAAATGAAAAGACTGACTGGATGATATATTCAGACCGGGAAATGAGTGTTATGTCTGCACAGGAAGAAAAAGTATCCTTCAAGGAACTGATAAAATCCCTGGGAATGACACAGAAAGAATTTTCGGAGACATTTGGTATTCCAATGGGAACCTTAAGGCACTGGATATCCGGTGACCGTGAGTGTCCTGTATACACTAAAAGAATGCTTGCATATATGGTAGAATTAAAAAGACTGGAGGCAAAAAGGAATGAAGAATAAGATTTTGCGTACTATTCAGAAGGTATTCTGTGCGATTATGATGGTTGTTGTGATCATTATTTCAACAGTATTTATATTAATAGCACCTATAGCGAAAAGGGTTATCAGACAGAATATATTTGCAGCTATTTTAACCGGCGGTGATATTTACAGAAATCATGATAATGATTTTGAAGATACTTTCAATGAAGCATATCAGTATTATGATACGGAGCTTGAGGAACCTTATTTTGATTTTGATAATCAGGAGATGAACCAGTAAAAGAGGTAAAATGATGAAAGAAATTAAAGACATATACAACATGACAAAAGAAGAAAATATATTCTGTGCAAAGAGAGTGCTCGTAGACTCAATCTATAAGCAGGCAAATCTTGAGGGAATAGGAGTGACCTTTGCAGAGACACAGGATATTCTTAATAATGTAAATGTAGATAAAGTAACACCGACCGATATGAGCAAGGTATGCTGCCTCAGGGACGGATGGCATTATCTGTTTGATCATCTGGATGAACCTGTAGATTTGGTGTTTCTTGAATCAATACATGAACTGACAGCCAGATTTGACGTGCCTTACCAGTATCTTGGAAAGCTCCGTGTTGATGATGTCATGATATCAGGCACAGACTGGAGACCGGAGATACCGGATGTAGAAACCATATACCGGGATCTGCAGGAACTAAACAGGATAGAGTGCATTACGGACAGAGCTTTGTCTATCGGTCTTTACATTATGCGTACACAGATGTTCAAGGACGGAAATAAGAGAGTCGGTTCGTTTGCAGCCAATAAGATACTTATAGAAAACGGCAGAGGCATATTCAATGTCCCGGTCAAATATGATGGTGCATTTAAGCAGATGCTTGTTGATTATTATGAGAGCAACGATAACGTAAAACTTAAGGAATGGATAGCGGATAACTGCCTACAGGGCACAACACTTGTAAAAAAGCCGCAGAAGGCAGTAAAAGCCCCACGTTTATAGAAAGGAAGGTAACAGCATGAAGAGAAAAATCATAACAGCAATACTTGCGATAACGGTTGTATTTTCGGCAGCTTCGTGCGGAACAGCCGGAAGTAAGAGCAGCAATATACAATCAAATACACAGGAAGCAGTATCCGATACGCAAAACAGCACGGAAAGAACATCTGAAACTGCAGGGGATACACAGTCTGAAGAAACGGCTGCAACAGTAAATGACGATGAAAAGGTATCTGGTTCCGGTACATCAAAATCAGATACATCAGATACTACTGCATCTTCGTCTGCTGACAGTAAAGATGCTGACAGTACAGTAAAGAAGAACAGTTCAGACAGTAAGAGCAGTGCAAAGAATAGTACCTCAACAGCCGTAAAGCACAACAGCACACAGAGTACAGGTGCATCAAATGCAGGCACCAAAACAAATAAGGCAGCTGATAGCAGTACTGCAGCATCAAATACCACATCACAGGGCGAATCGGAGTGTACCCATAAATGGGTAAAGTATGTGTCCAATACCATTCAGCACAAGGAAGAGGGACATTATGAGACAAAGGTGGTAAAGGCTGCATATGATGAGCCACAGTATGACTGGCATAATGTATGTAATAAGTGTGGTTATGATATGGGAACAAATATAGAGAATGTTGTAAACCATGAAGATATTTGTGATGGAAGTTATAGTTGTGTACAGGTGCAGGTAGGAACAATTCATCACGATGCAGAAACAACCCAAGTATGGGTAGTGGACAAGCCGGCATATACAGAGTATGTGTATGGCGAGAAGTGCAGCGTATGCGGTGCCACAAAATAGGGTGGCAGTAAGTGGTAGTAGATATCTTTTTCAAGGTAGTGTAATATATAATTGATGATAAAGGAATTGTACAGAGGTCTCGTGCAGTTCCTTTTTTGTTAAAAATTGTAAGCCAAAAATTTAACACAGCTTAACAGGAGGGCAGGATGAAAAAACTTATATCACGTCCAAACATCATGCAGCGGGCGCCTCCATAAGCATTAGCGTACAGGGATTGACCATAACGGCCGGTCCTTTTTTAATGCACAAAATAAAGGAGAAAATAAAGCATGAAAAAACTTAAAAGAGTGCTGGCACTGGCCATGGCAGTTATATTATCGGTGCCAACATTATCAACCGGGACAGGTACCATACCTGTAAAAGCGGCGGATGATTCAATTGAGCTTGTGGTATCAAATGAGTCAGCTAAATATGCAGGTTATGAGACACGAAAAATGTCAGCAGGAGGCAATTATGCATATTGTATAACACCATCCAAGAAAACTCCAGCTGCAGGAACGTATACAAAGCATTACGATGTAGCAACTTATATGAAGACTCCTGGCGATGAGTCAGCAGCGGAAAATTTAAGACATATAGCTTATTACTGCTGGGGAGCACCGGGCTTTAATGCAGGCAATTTTCCTGCCACATGGTATGACGGCAGTGCAATGGATGATGACAAGTACATTGCTTTAAGTCACATTATCCTTGCAGATGCAGCTTCTTATGAAGGTGGCGAAGCTATGCATGGTTGTAATTCTTCATTTAAAAACTGGGCATATCAGAATGTACTTGGGTTTAATACGGCCGGAGAACTTATTAATGAAAACGCTCCAAGATTTAAACTTACATGGCAGCCGGTTCCGGATTCATTTAAAATCTTTGTTCTTGCAACAGGAAAAACCCAGAACATTCTCGGTTATGAATACACACCGACAGGTACAGTTTCATTAAGCAAGACGTCAGCTAACACAGGAATCACATCAGGAAACTCATGTTATTCACTTGCAGGAGCTGTATACGGAATTTATTCTGATGCAGGCTGTTCAGCTCAGGTTACTACATTGACAACGGATGCAGGCGGCAATGCAGCTGCTGTTTCACTGAATGCCGGAACATACTACTACAAGGAGCTTACAGCTCCGGCAGGATATGCACTTGATAGTTCGGTACAGTCATTTACTGTAACAGCCGGACAGAATACAGCGCTAAGCGTATCAGATACACCTACAAACGATCCTGTAAGAATAAGCATCAACAAGGTAGACAGTGAGACCGGTGACAAGGTACAGGGCGGAGCGAGTCTTGAGAATGCTGAGTTTACTGTTAAATATTATGCAGGCTATTACAATGCAGGAAATCTTCCGGCTAATGCCACACGTACTTGGGTTTTAAAGACAATGAAAACAGCATCTGGAAAATATATAGCTGCATTAGATGATTCATACAAAATATCTGGTGATGAATTCTATAAAGTATCAAATGGATTAGCTGTATTACCACTTGGAACAATCTCAATCGAAGAGACAAAGGCACCGGAAGGATACAAGCTTGATGGAGCATATCTTCAGGTAGGCGGAGTAGGTGAGAAGATTACAGGCAAATATGTAGCACAGATTACACAGAACGGCAATCTTGCTTCGTTAAAAGGCGGTAACACTTTTAAGGTAAGCGATAAAATCAAGCGTGGTGACTTCAAGCTTACTAAGATTGACACAGACAATCAGAACAGAATGAGCGACATTCCATTCAGGGTTACATGCAAGGAAACCGGAGAGAGCCACATCATCAAAACTGATGAGAACGGTTACTACAGCTCAGAGAGCAGCTGGAACGCACACTCAAAGAACACAAACGGCGGCGGTGCGTATGACGGACTGTGGTTTTCTTCAGCAGATGGCAGTGCAAAGGTCGATGACTCGGTTGGAGCTATGCCTTATGGTGATTACACACTTGAGGAGCTTTCCTGTGACAACAACAGGGGCAAAATCCTCTATAAGGGCGAGTTCTCTATCAGAAGAGACACGGTTACAGTTGATATAGGTACAATCGAGAACCATTCAGAGCCAACACCTGTTATCACAACACAGGCATCTGATGCAAAGACGCAGTACCAGATTATCAAGCCATCGACAGATACAGACATCATTGATAAAGTAACAATCACGGACACCATGGCAGGCAGGGATTACACAATTACCGGCACACTCATGGACAAGGACACAGGCGAAGCAGTCATGGTAAACGGTAATCCGGTGACAGCTTCACAGACATTTACATCTGATGGAACAAAGAAGGTGCTCGACATGCACTTTAACTTTGATTCATCTGCACTTGGCGGAAAAACAGTAGTTGTATGCGAGAAGCTCACATATGGCGATTACGTGGCAGCTACAGAGGAGGATATGGAGAATAAAGACCAGACTATATATTTCCCTGAAATCCACACTACAGCCACAGACAGTGAGACAGCTGATCACCTTACACTTGCAGACAGCAGAGCTGTTATCACCGATACAGTCACATACACTAACCTCTTAAAGGGTGAGACATACACGTTAAGCGGTGTGCTTATGGACAAAGAAACAGGAAAAGAGCTGCTTGTTGACGGAGAGCCTGTCACACAGGAGATGGCTTTCACGGCAGGACGTGCATCGGGCACAAAGAAGCTCAAGTTTGAGTTCGATACAACAGGACTTGCAGGAAAGAGCTTTGTAGTTTATGAGACACTTACACTTGAGGATGTGGAGGTTGCAGAGCATAAGGACATTAATGATGAGGACCAGACAATCCACATTCCGGCGGCACAGACCACTGCAACAGATGATAGCTCTAAAATCAACGTGAGCGAGGCAAAGAAGGAAATCTCTGTCACAGATACAGTAGCGTACCGGAATCTGGTACCGGGCAAGGAATACACAGTCAGGGGAACAGCCGTGGACAAGGAAACAGGAGAGCCCCTTACAGACGCAGACGGAAACGAGCTTGTATCGACAGCTAAGTTTACAGCAGCTTCAGCAGACGGCAGTGTGGATGTGAAGTTTACATTTGACGGAACAGCCATGGCCGGACGTTCAGTAGTATTCTTCGAGAATGTCTACTACACGGACAAGCTGATTGCAGTACATGCAGACATTGATGATGAGGCACAGACAGTCCACATTCCACTCATTTTTACAAGTGTTAAGGATAAGGACACTGACTCGCACATGTCACTGGCAGGCAGTGATGTGACTCTTACTGATACAGTAGCGTACCGGAATCTGGTACCGGGAAAGACATACACCATTTCCGGAACACTCATGGATCAGCGTACCGGCAAGGCTGTGACAGTAAATGGCAAGGCCGTTACATCATCAGCCGATTTCACACCGGATACAGCTGACGGAGAAACAACAGTAGATTTCCATTTCAATGCAAATGGTCTTGATGATACAACTGTGGTTGTATTTGAAAAGATGTTCTATGGAAAAGCAGAGATTGCAGCCCATGAGGATATCAATGACAAGGGACAGACAATTTATATCCCATCTGTAAAGACAACAGCCATTGATGATAAGACAGCAACAAAGCTCACACTTGCAGAGAAGGATATACACATCACTGATACAGTAGCGTACCGGAATCTGGTACCGGGTGAGAAATACACAGTCACAGGAACTGCAATAGACAAGACAACAGGCGAGCCATTAAAGGACGATGCAGGAAAAGATGTAACCGCAAAGGCATCGTTTAAGGCAGAAAAAGCAAATGGTACAGTCGATGTTGAGTTTGTATTTGACGGAAGCACACTTGCAGGAAAGACTGTAGTAATGTATGAAAACATCTACTACAACAATAAGCTCGTTGGCGTGCATGCTGATATTTCCGATGAAGCACAGATTATCTATGTTCCATCAGTAAAGACTGCAGCAACAGACACAAAGACAGAGACGAAGCTCACATATGCTGAGAAGGATATCAAAATCACGGATACTGTCGAGTACACAAATCTCATTCCTGGAAAGACATATAAGGTCACAGGAACAGCGATGGATAAGAAAACCGGAAAGGTGATTAAGGATGCAGACGGAAAAGCAGTAACTTCAGAAGCTGAGATAACACCTGAGACAGCAGACGGAAAAGTGGATGTTGATTTCATCTTTGACGGAAGTAATTTAGCCGGAAAGACCATTGTAATGTTTGAGGAAATCCGTTATGAGAACAGGCTTGTAGGAGTACATGCTGACATAAATGACGAGGCACAGACCATTTACGTGCCAGCCATTGCAACAGAGGCTCTTGATGAGGTGACAGGCATTCATCTGTCAAATGCAGGGGATGATGTAAAAGTAAAAGATACAGTAACATACAAAAACCTTATCCCGGGCCTTACATACAGGGTAGCAGGAACAGTAATGGATAAGGACAGCAAAAAAACACTGCAGAATGACGGCAGGGATATCACAGCCGAGGCTGAATTCACACCTGAAACAGCAGACGGCACTGTGGATGTTGAGTTTACATTCAGTGCAAAGGAATTTGCCGGAAAGACAATGGTGCTGTTTGAGAAGCTTTATCTCGTGAAAAATGCGGATAATGCTGATGCAAACCCTGATGATACATCAAGCAATGACAAGACACCTGATGATACACAGAAGGCATCTGAGTCAGAAAACACACAGAATAAAACAGATAACACATCAAACAAGGTTGAGGTAGATAATGAAAATAACAATCCAGCCGACAATAGTGAAGTTAAAGAGGTACTCATTGCGGTACATGAAGATTACAGTGATGAGAACCAGACCATCTGCGTGCCACAAATTAAGACTACAGCAAAGGATGCAAAGTCAGGCACCAGCATGTTTTATGCTGAGAAGAGTGCAAAGATAGTCGATACTGTATCGTACCGGAATCTGGTACCAGGAAAGAAGTATAAGGTAGTCGGAACTGCAGTAGACAAGTCAAACGGAGCACCGGTTATTGCAAACGGAAACAATGTTACGGCAGAGGCAGAGTTTGTTGCGAAGGAAGCAACAGGCAAAGTGGATGTGGTATTTACATTTGATGCGAGCCTTCTTGCAGGAAGAACAATTGTTATGTTTGAGGATGTCTACTATGAGAATAATCTCATAGCGACACATGCCGATATCACAGATGAGGCACAGACACTTTATGTTCCGAAGATTGGAACAACAGCCATCGATGGTGAGCGAAAGGATCACAGCTCAACAGCTGACAGCAGCGTTACTATTGTAGATTCAGTAGCGTACCAGAATCTGGTACAGGGACAGACCTACAGAGTGACAGGAAAGCTCATGGACAAGGCTACAGGAAAAGCACTTGTGATTGACGGAAAGGAAGTAACTGCAGTAACTGAGTTTACAGCGGCAGGTACCGAGGGCGTAGTTGACGTAACATTCAGATTTAATGGAAAAGGCATGACAGGAAAGCAGCTTGTAGTATTTGAGCAGCTTGATGTTGTGACTGCAGATGGCGCTTATGCCATTGCATCACACAATGACATCAACGATGCAGCCCAAACCATTACAATGATTGCTCCGCCAAAGCCAAAGACCGGTGATTACATGTCAGTGGTTATGTATGTGCTTGCAGGAATAGCAGGAGTAATGGCAGTTATCTGTTCATTCTTCAGGAAGAAAGCAGTATCAAAGAAGAAACACTAGGGGGTTACCCAATTACCTACAAACAATGATTAACGCAGGGCTGTGAGGCTCTGCGTTTTTAAAAAGGAGAAAATTATTATGCACAGAAAGAAGAAAATACCAGTTGGGTTCATTGTTACATTTGTAGCAGCATTTATGCTTGCATTATCGCTGACAGCGCTGCTTATTAAATTTAAGCCGGATATGGCACAGTTTATGGGAATGATATTCTTCGGTTCATGGCTCCTGCTGAGCTTTATCGGAGTAGGCATTGTGGCACTTGCAAAAAAGAAAAAATAGGGAGGCATATAAAAATGGTAAAGTACAGAATACAGAACGTGGATGAGGTACGTTTCTTCCAGGTTATGCTTGCACTGCTTATTACTACAGTAATCATGGCAGGTGAAGTGTCACCGGTATACGCAGCGGAGGCAGCAAATGTTGTGACAGCAAAATTTACATCGCTGCAGAATCTTGTAAGTGGAATTGTTTCATCCATCGGTTCAATAATTACACTCTGGGGAATTTCAGAGTGGGGCATCGCCTTTCAGGGATCTGAGGGTACAATGCAGGCAAACGCATTCAAACGTATTGGAGGCGGTTTTGTAATGGCAATGGCACCGCAGATACTGGCAGCAATAATGTAAGGGAGTGGTTTAATGGACTGGATTACAAGCGGCCTTTCACCTTTATATACTCTTGGAGTTAATATATGGAATCTTATATTAAGTTTCTGTCTGGGGAAAGGTCTGAGTACACCTGAGAGTTTTTCGCCTTCGGCATGGGCATATGTAAGCAACATTCTATATCCCTTCTTTCAGGCAATAGCAGCCACAATGCTGAATCTTTTCTTTTACATAGGAGTTTGCCGGCAGGTTGGAAACCTGCGAGAGAGCATGACACTTGAAACCGGAGTCAATATACTTATTAAGGTTCTCCTTGGAAATCTTGGAATTAATTCTGTTATGTGGTTCAGCAAATGGGTATTTGGAATTACCGGTACGACAGGCTCCGTAATGCTATCGACAGGAGAATTTAATGGGATTGAGCAGGGGGTACTTGACTCTGTTCAGGCAATGGTGCACATGATAGTAGGAATTATTTTTCTGGTGGTGGCTATTGTATGCTCAGCTACGGTATTTATAACAATATTTTCGAGAAGTATACAGTTATACATGCTTGCAGCCGTAGGCCCGCTTGCAATTTCCTGTATTCCCGGAGGTCCGGGAATACAGAATGCAGCTGGAGCATGGATTAAGACACTGTTAACAAAGTCATTATCAATTGTTATAATAGCAATTTTTATTATACTGGTGTCTAAGTTCGATCTGACGGATTTCTTTGCAGAGAATCTTCTTACGGATATAGTGCTGCCTACCAGATGCATACAGAATATGTTCGTGATGATGCTGACAGCTGCAGGAGTAAAAGGTGCAGACTCATTCCTGAAACAGACTTTTGGGATTTAAAGGAAAGGAAACATAATGGCAAAATTAGATGCAAATAGTGAATTTGAAAAGGGAAGAGCTTTAAGCGTGCCGGTAGTAAAGGTTCCGCGGAGCGTCAAGGAGTGGCTTTGCATTGACAGGGCATATGCAAACGGCAACTTTAAGATTGAGCCAATGACAGGTGAAGCAATGTATGATCAGAGCTATATGTTCGAGGATATCAATTATGTAAATAAGGATACCGCTAAAAAGGACAGTACACTGCTGGAGATAATGACACTGCTTAAATCTCTGGATGGACCTTTTAAGATAACACTTGCAAACGAACAGAGAGACCTGGATTCATTTGTGAATGAGATATTCAATCCAATTAACGGACAGGAATACCCTGTGATAGAAAAAGGAATAGGAAAGTGGATTAACCAGAAGATAGATGAAGGAACAAGGGACATCAGAAAGACAATGATTCTTACTGTGACATGCCGTGCGCACTCTCTGGAAGAAGCTGAGGCATACTTTGCAACGATTGACACTACACTGTCAAATATTTTCCGTAACTTAAGGAGCAGGATATACAAAATGTCTGCAGAAGAGAGAATGGTACTGCTGTCGAGAATGTTACGGGCAGGGGAAGAGTGCCTGCCTCCTGCAAGAATATCACCACATGACAGCGGATGGAAAAACCAGATACTTCCGGCATCAATACAGTCAGATACCGACTACATGGTTATAAACAATAAACAATACATATCAGTGCTTGTGGGAACCGCGTTTGGGCAGTCTCTTTCAGAGGACAAGGTAATACACAGCTTAAGTGATGTACTTTTTCCGACATACATTACGATAGACATGCAGCGTGTTCCAAAGAATGTAATTCATGACAGACTTGAAAACGCGCATGCAAATAACGAAAGGGTAATAGCCCAGGAGCGTACAAGAAATTACAATAATAAGCAGTTCGGAGCAACTACAAGCTACAGTCTGACCAAAAAGAAGACGAGCCTGGAGGATGACATGGATCAGCTTGATGAGAATGATGAGGAGGGAGTTTTTCTCGGGCTTCTGGTGCTGGTGTATGCAGATTCACTTGAGGAGCTGACACAGAGGGTGGATATTTTAAAACAGAAGGCAAAGGGAAGCTCTTATGAGCTTGAACCATATTACCACAGGCAGCTTAAGGCATTAAACACTGTCCTTCCGATAGGTGGACGTCAGGTAAATCATATGAGGTTTTTATATACCTCGTCAGCTATAGCTTTCCAGCCGTTCTATGCAGGAGATGTGCATGACAGCAACGGAATCGTATACGGACTCAATAAAACGACAAAGCATCTCATATACGGTAACAGAAAACTTCTTCCTGCACCTCATGGCTTTATGGTAGGACATACTGGAAGCGGCAAATCATTTTTCATTAAGGAAACAGAGATAGCACAGCCTCTGCTGTTTACAGATGATGATGTGATTATACTTGACCCGAATAATGAACAGATGGAATTCATACGCTCATTGAGAGGCGGAATGTATTTTGATTTTACACCTCAGAGCAAAATTTATATGAATCCGTATGAGATTCCTGACTATGTGGAGAATGGAGACAGCAATGTCCGGAATAAATTTATTGCAAGGATGACAAACTTTTCTAATTCATTCTGTGCCTCAATCATGACAAATATTGTTGTAACCAGAATTCACATGAACTATGTCGGACGTGCAGTAAGGACTATGTATGAGGAATATTTTAACGAGACCTCAAAACATGCAAAGAAGAAAAAATACCCGACTCTGCCGCTGCTCAGGGAAAAAATTAAAGCACAGATTGATACTGCTGAGTTTACTGAAGACAAGAGAATAATTATGGAGATAGTCGACTCACTTGAGGATTACACCACAGGTGTATACGACATGTTTGCACATGAAACAAACCTTGACATGAACAGCAGGCTTATAGGCTTCGGTCTTAAAAATATTGACCAGGAGATATGGGAGCCGTGCATGCTGACAATAATGCATTTTCTCTCAATGAGAATTGATACAAACCAGGAAACAAAGCAGGCACTCCACCTGATTGTGGATGAGGCGCAGGTGCTGTGTGAGAAAGAAACAACGGCAGCACAGCTTCTGTATGCAATTGAGACATACCGTAAGGTTGGAGCCATAGTTACGCTTGCTGCCCAGAATATTACACACGTGCTTGAAAATCCATCGCTGAGAGACATGTTCTCAAACTGTCCGTTCAAGGTGTTCTTTGACCAGGGTGGGCTTGATGCAGCAAATCTTGCCAAGATTCAGGAATTCTCACCAACAGAGTTTAAGGCACTTGAAGAAAATACTGAAGGCTGCGGAGTGCTTGTATGGCGTGGAAATGTATATCTGATGGATGCGAGAATGAGTGAGAGCAATCCGCTGTTTGCATCATTTGATACAAATTTCCATAAGCAGGCAGAAAAGAAAAAGAAACAGGAAGAGGCTGACATTTCAAAGGAAACTTTTTATCTGTGATTTAAACCGGGGGAAATGACATGCGTGTAATAACGGCACAGGAATCAAAAATAAGAACCACGGAGCGTACAATAAAAACAGGTGGAACAGTCATAAGACATGTGAGCGGATTTACTGCATCGGCCGCGAAAAAAACAGGGAATGCTGTAAAAAATTTTGATGTACAGTTTAACGGCGGGTATGATGAAGAAAACAGAAATAATAATGCTTCAGAAGAAAAAATGCCTGAGCTTCAGAACGTTTTGGCAGAAGAGAGCAGAGCATTATATGGCACCCTGAGCAGAAGGCAGAAGAAAAGATATAACAGAATGTACCAGAAGGAACTGTCTAAAAAACAGTGGTCATCTAATATCATTAAAAGAAACAGAGACCTTCGTGGACGTAAAACAGAAAAGGAAAATATATTGACTGCTAACTCAAAGGAAACAGCTTCAAAATTTGCATCTGCTACTGCTGATACCGTGGTAAATAAGACTGTGCAGACGGCTGCCGGTACTGAAGTAAAGTCTGCTGGTACTGCAGTAAAGTCTGCCGGTACTTCTGTAAGAACAACGGCAGGAGCGTTGAGCGGTACAGCAACATTTGGTGTGACGGCTGCGGTGACAGCTGCTGTTGATACAGCAAAAAATGCTGCACAGGCTGCAGTAAAGGTTTCACAGAAAATGCAACAGCAGACGGCACAGATACAGGCTGAGCAGACACAGCAGGCAAAGCATGAGACTGCAGCGGCTGTAAGTGATTACAGTGTTTCACAGGCCGGGGAAAATAACAATTTAATTATGCTTCTCATGGCAGCCGTAATCTGTCTTACAGTCATACTTACAAGCCTGACGGTAACAATGCAGGCAGCTGTCGATGCATCAGGAGGACAAGGTGATAACAATGGAACTGTCTGCACACAGATAGTAGAGGCAGCACAGAATGAACTTAATGATGCGGACAAGACAGTCGGAGGATACAGGTACAAAAACTGGTATGGGATGGATGCGAACTGGTGTGCCATGTTCGTGTCATACTGTGCAGACAAGTGTGGCTTCATTGAAAAGGGAATCATGCCAAAGACCGCAAGTGTCGCAGCGTCAAAGCAGTGGTATATTAACAATAACCTGTATCATGATGCAGCAAGCGGATATGTGCCAAAGGCAGGTGACATTATTATTTTCGGAAACGGAATGAGCCATACAGGAATTGTGACAGGATATAACCCTGAAACAAAAAAGCTTACAACAATAGAAGGCAACAGCGGAAGAAGCAGCACCACACCTTACCATAAAGGAAGCCATGTAAAAGAGCATACATATTCGATTACATATTCAAAGATAGCCGGCTATGGAACTCCGCAGTATCCGCAGGATGATACAGAAAATAACTGACAGCGTACCGGAATCCGGCACGCTGGATTTTTTAGGGAGGAATAATTTTATGACAATACCAATCAACAAGGACCCCGACACTGAATATAAAAATGAATTCATGTTCGGTTATACATTAAAAGAAGTGCTGTGTGTTGCGGCTGCACTTTTACTCATTGCAGGTGTAACAGCACTTGTATATTTCAAGTTCAACATAGCACTGAATGTCGGATGCTATTTCGGAATACCGCTTGCATTCCCGGTTATATTTTTAGGCTTCAAGGAATGGTATGGAATGTCAATTACAAGGTTCATAAGTGAACTTGGTTATGAGAGAAAAACCGGAGAGCTTGCATTTGATGCAGACGAGCTTGAAGAATACGTCACACCGGTTACACTGAGAAAGAAGTGAAGATAATGAGAAAAAATCCATACGAAAAAATCCGCAGGGCACTTTTTATCCTGCTTGTTGTTATGCTAGTGACAGCTGCATGTGTAATTGGTGTCATGCTTATAAAACATACTCATAATGCAGAAAAAAATAAAGTCAGGGAAACCACGGCAGGGACAGAAAATGCAACAGAAAAAATAAAAGAAACTGAGGCGGATACAGAATATTATTTTGATGAAGACGGATATCTTAAAGTGAAAAAAATCAAAGCTGACGGCTCAGGCAGTAACACGGAGAATGAACAGGACAATGCACCTGATGTACGTGATGTTTCACCGGAAGATGATCCCAATGCGGTCTTTCCGGAAACCACTGATGCAGCGGCCGGACAGTCGGCGGAACAGACACAGGACATATCGCAGCCACAGGCCGGGCAGACGCTGGATGCAACAGCCGGACAGTAAACCACAGGAGAAAAGATATGATGTTAGAAGAAAAAATTGCAAACGAATTTCAGAGATATTTTCTTTCAATGATGGCAACAAGCAAGGAAAATATTTTTGCACACTCTGATGAAATTGAAGTAAGAAAGCAGATAAAAAATGAACTCTATGAATTCATTGGCACACTGAATGAAGAGCAAAAAGAAATACTTTCAGTGCAGAGCAGCCTGATTGAATCTGTCTACAGGTACAGGAGCGATTTTTATTCAGCTGATGATGATATTTCATGTCAGGATTTTTTAAATGGCTGGATGAAAAGTGTGATGTCATGATATAAAAAAATATTTTACCGGGGTATCAGGGGCGGCGCCCTTGACAAGAAATGCATTCTGTCGGACAGAATGCGTATCTTGCAAATAATTAGTCTACGTTGAGAATGTAATAAAGCGTGTTTCTGCTCGAAAAATGACTTAAAATGCATATAAACGACGTATTTTGAAACAAATGAGAGACATATATGCAACATGTGAGATAAAAAAGAAACGTAATTATACGCATTTGGAATACATTTTCAACGCATTTGAAACATAAAAGAGACACCTGTGATATGTCAGTGAAATGATGCTGAAACATAGTGAGACAATTCTGACACATAACAGAAACAGAGGCTTACCCCAACAGCCTGACTAGAAAAAATCAAGGGGCAAATCAAGTAAAAAATATGAACAGACTGGAAAAAAATCGTGAGCCGGAGGTGGTTTTTGTGAGCGAAAAAAAACAAAAAGAATATCCGCACAGACCAAGAAAAGAAATTGACATGGATCAGTATCTTATACTGTATAGACAGGGACTGCCTAACAGGCAGATAGCGTCAAGACTGAAGGTATCACCGCGCACCCTATACAGGAGGATGGAGGAGGAACGAAAGCACTTAAGGAGAAAGAAGGAAAGTGCAGATGGATAACATGACAGTAAGAAAGAATCTTGGAAAAAAGAAAAGCCGCACCTGGATAGATATGGAAAAGGTCTACAGGATGATAGACTCAGGCATGACCGTAACACAGGCTGCCGAGTCACTTGGTGTATCAAAAGCCACTCTGTACAGGCGTCACAGGGAATACCAGAAACAGGCAGAGTACATGAATGATGACCTGCCTGACCTGCCAACTTAAAATGGTGGTAGTAAGTGGTGGTAGATATTAATAATTGCATGTTGTAGAATATAATTGTAAAAGAAACGGACAGGCAGATTCAACACCGCCTGTTCATTTTTATTGGAGGAAAAATGACTAACGAAAAAATAAAAAAGCTTCAGCTTGAGATTGCAAAAACGACAGAGGCACAAAAAAAATCAGAACAGAAATACAAAGAAAAAATCAAGGGATTAAGAGATGAACTGAAAAAAGAAGAGGAACGTCTGAAGCGCGAAAATGATTCACTGATCGGAGACATAGTGAGAGACCTGCTTGGTGAAGTTGATGCAGATAATATTGAAAGCTTCAGGGAGAAGATACAGCTTCTGACAGGATTAGAGGATAGTGAAAATGAAAGACCGAAAGATAACCTTCAGGGTGACACAGGAGGAGTACACTCTTATTGATAAAATGAAAAAAACTGAAACACGGTTCACATATGGAGGCAGATGGGACCTGTCTGCCTATATAAGGAACCTTGTGCTGTCACAGACAGGAAAAAAAGACGTTCGTGTAGACATGGAATTAAAAGACCTTAACTATCAGGTCAGAAAAATCGGAGTGAACATCAATCAGATAGCACACAGGCTTAACAGTAATATCGGTGACATGCGTGATGCAGAATATGTTGTTGAGCTCATGAAAGAACTAAACGCCAGGCTGGAAAAACTCACGGAAAAAATAGAGGAATGAACAAATCCAAGCCAATCAAATTGTAAAAATATTTTAATATATTGCAGGAAGTGATAATATATGAACAGGATTAAAAAGAGTCTGATAAATTTTTTGAATCTATTTTTATATGATGAGAACCGAAGAAAAGAATTTGAAAAGTTTAATTCACAGATGGACATATACAAAAACATGCCGCCTGATGAATTGAAATTTGAATATATTCTATTAAATGCTAAATATGAAAAGAAGAAAAGCGAGCTTACATTGTTTTTACTGACAATCGCACTTTCAGTTCTTATGAATGTATGGGACAAGTTTTTCTCTTTTATGAAAATGGCAATAGAGTATGCAGGAAAAACAGCCGGGGACAGTGTTGAGATTGCAAAGACCAGTTTTATCATAAGCAGCATAATTGTAATTTTTATAACGGCAGTAATTTTCTTTATGCTGTTTGCTTTCATAAATGACATACACAAAATGAAAATTAATATTGCAATGATAGAAGATGTAGGAATATCAGGAATTTAGGATAAAAATCTTAAATTCCTTTTTATTTGGAGCGTACCGGATTCCGGTACGCTCTTTTTGGAAGGCAAAATATGGCAATAACAAAGCTTATGCACTTGAAGGAGGCACCGGCGGTGCCACACAGACATCTGGCCAATGCTGTGCAATATATTCTTGATGAAAAAAATAACGAAGCAAAAACGTGTGACGGTTTATATGTCGGCGGAAATGCAGGATATGACAGTGAAGATATCATAAAGACATTCCTGAACACAAAAGAACTGTATGGAAAACTGCATGGCAGGCAGGGATATCATTTTGTGATTTCATTTGAGCCCGGGGAAACGGATGCGGATGAAGCCTATGAAATTACAAAAGAGTTTGCAAAAAAATATCTTGGCGAAAACTATGATTATGTTTTTGCAACGCATACTGACAAAAATCATATCCATTCGCACCTTATTTTTAATTCCGTGAGCAGAACTGATGGATACAAATACAGATATGAAAATGGTGACTGGGAAAGATATATACAGCCGGTTACGGATGAAATATGCATGGAGCATGGCCTTAAGCCGCTGAAATTTGAAGAGAATAAAAAGAAAGGGCTCTCATATGCAGAATGGAATGAAAAGAAAAACGGCAGAATGAACTGGACACATGTGATAAGAGCAGACATTGACCTTGCATTAAAACATTCTGATACACTGCCGGAGTTCATGGAGCATATGAAGATGGCAGGATATTCAGTAAGAGCCGGAAAGTCCAAGAAGAAGAACGCGACTTATTTTACATACACATACACGGACGATGCCGGAAAAAAACACAAAAGAAGAAGCTATAACATGCCATCCGGATATTCTCCGGAGGATATAGCAAAACGCATAAAGCAGAAAAGCGGAAGCAGGATGTATGAAGAAATTGCTGAAAATCTTGAGAAAAAAGAGAAGCTCGCATCCATTGATGAAATATACAAAAACACAGGCACATACCGAAGGCTTTATCAGGCTGTAAGCTTTTACAGGCTGCCTAATCCGTATGCAGTAACGAAAGGGGTCAGAAGAGACATTATGGCCATAGACAGGCTTCTCGATGAGTGCGCGTACATTAAAAAGAACAGCATAAGAACCATGAATAACATACAGGACCGGGAAAGCAGGCTTGAAGAAATGATAAATTCGCTTAAAAGGGAAAAGTGGAATAAAAAGGATGCTTCAGAGGCATTGGACAGTGGACAGAAAAAACAGCTTGAAAGAAAAGAGCAGATAGAAAACGAATTGAAGAATCCTGATATCAGTGATGAAGCTTTTGAAGCCCTTCAGGATGAATATGAACAGCTCAAGGAATATCTGCCGGATGATGATATTTCAAAAAAAGATATGGAAAGACTTTCACAAGAGATAAAGGAACTTGGAAAAGAACTGCGCATGTTAAGAAGAATTAAAAAGACTGAACAGGAGTTTACTGGCAGAAAAACAAAACAGGTTAGCCGCGTACCGGAATCCGGCACGTTTAACAAAAATATATAAAAATTTAAAGGAGAATGGAACATGAACGAAAAAATTTATCTGATGGAGATGCAGCACAGGACTGATGAACATGAGACGGACAGGCTGATTGCGTATCTGAAAAAGACTGCAGAGACTACGATAAAGGAGGATGAAAAATAATGATGAAATATGAAATTTTTAAGGATGTTGTTGAAAATGCGGTACTTGACTATCTGCCACCGGAGTTTCAGAATTCAGAACTACATTTGAAGCGCGTGAAAAAAGTAAACGGCATGGATTATGACGGACTTGTAGTAAGAAAAGAGGATACAAATGTGTGTCCCGTCATTAATTTGACACAGCTGTATGAGGACTACAAACTGTCAGAGGATATTGAACTTGTTACAAAAAATGCTGCAGACATTGTACTGATGGCATATGATGTAGCACCGGAGAATGAATATCAGGATGTACTGGATGAGGGATTCAGACAAAATATCATTTACGAAATTTCAAATGCGAAAGCTAATGCACAAAGACTGGCAGGGTGCCCGACAAGACAGCTGAACGACCTGACTGTTTCATACAACATATGTCTGTCGGATCATGACGGCCTGTCAAAAACTATTATGGTAAATAATGAAATTGCAGCTGCGCTTGGAATGTCAGAACAGGAACTTTTTGATACGGCTGAAAAAAATATGGCCAGACTGTTTGAAGTGAATGTAACCAACCTGTTTGATTATGTGTACGGTCAGCTTAAAGCCAGAGGAATGAGCGATGAGGATATTTCAGACTTATTAGGAGGGGATGCAAGCAGACTGTCTGACGGATATCCGTGGATAGTCCAGAACACTTCAAACAATGGTGCAACAGTACTGCTTGACACAGAGGTATTTAAGGAACTGTCTGAGCAGGTGGAAGGAAATCTGATCATCATTCCGTCAAGTACGCATGAAGTGCTTGCCATGGATGCAAGGATGGTGCCTGACTGCGATGACCTTTCGGCTTTTATACAGCAGACAAACATGGATGTTGTCAGTCCGTCTGAAAGGCTCTCAAACCAGGTGTATATGTACGACAGGAAAGAGAACTCGATAGAAATGGTAACGCGTAATAAGCTTGATATTATTCCACAGGAATCAAGAAATATTTCTTATGAAAAAAATATAAAACCTGAAATCTAGCATTTATCCGAGGTGAAAGCCAATGAAACTATATGAAGTTAAGGCGCTGGCTCATGAAACACAGTCGCGCATCCGACAAGACTTAAAGGCCTGGAACGATTTTCTTGAACATGCGTCACGTGTGTACAGGTACCGTTTCATGGATCAGATTCTCATATATGCACAGCGGCCTGATGCTGTTGCATGCGCTACAATGAACATATGGAACTCTAAAATGGGATGCTGGATTAAGAAGGGCAACCGCGGCATTGCCCTTATTGATGAAAGCAACAGCAGAAAACTTAAGTATGTATGGGATGTAGCCAGTGTTGTACCTAAAATGGGAGGACATCTGCCGAGACTGTGGATACGAAAACCATATCACACTGAAACGATACAAAATCGTCTATTAAAAGTATATGGATTACAGCCGCAGACTGATAAATATGACACAAAGGATCCATCTATAGAACATACAATGGATTATCTTGTGGAATATCTGGCTGATGAGTATGCAGCTGATATTGCACAAGAAAAGTATTCGTCTGAAAACAGTCCTTTAAGTGAACTTGATGAAGAAAAATACAAGATGGATGAGTACCGCAGAAACGTCAGGGTTTTTTTCAGGTATGGCCTTAACCGGATGATAAAGGAAAGAATGGGCTTATCGACAGGCGGTTTTCCTGATTATGATATGTCATTTATAAAAGACATGCCTGAAAGTGATTTCTGTGAGCTTTCCTCACGCATGACTGATGCAGCACAGCAGGCACTGCGTGAAGTTGGAATTGCAGTTTTAACCTATGACAGGTTGCATGGTATTGACAGGGACCCCAGTGTGGACTATAATGCTTTAAAGCGTAAAAGTACAGAGAGGGAGGATAAAACATATGGAACTCGAATACATCAAAGCAGGGGACTACGAGATACCAAACCTTATACCGAACAAGGAACCACAGGAGCCGCTGACGAAATTCGGACTTATGCACAGGACCTGGCTCAAAAAGAATTACAGGGCGAAGTTCGATACGATGCTAATGTTCGGGGAACTTCAGGAACACTGCCTAAAGGTACAGAAGAGAGCACAGGACGAGATGGACAGAATCGTGCCGCAGATGAAAAAACAGGAAGGAGTGACAGAGCAGCTGAAGATGCAGGACCAGCTGAAATGGATACGAATGATGAACAGCATCCATTTCAGGGCAGAGGAAATAGTGAGGGATACAGTGATCTACACTTTATAGAAAATGAAATTGTACCGGAATCCGGTACCGGTGAGGATGAGTATGTACCGGAATCCGGCACCGAACTGTATTTCATTCCAGAGCTGCCTACAGAGGATGAGCAGCGCATAAAGGTAGAAAAATACGGCTATCTGAATCCGCGGAAAGCTGATTATATACCTCATGACTATATTAGACAGGTCATGCTCCGTGGAACCGGCTTTGAAGGAGGCTTTGACAGAGTCGTACAGATTTTCCAGAATGAGATGGAGGCTGCTAAAAGAACAGCACTTATCAAAAAGGAATCCGGGCTTGGCGGGGCGAGCTGGCCGGTTGACGGCATGGGGCTTCATGGATATGACACATATGGTTCTCAGGGCATACGTTTCCAGTGGCGTGATGAGCAGGGCGAAGCAGAAGGCACACTGTCATGGAGCAGCGTTGAACAGGAAATCGGAACCCTTATACTAACCGGTGAGTACAAAAGCCGTGACAGACAGAATAATGATATTATTCCGGAAGCTGAGGAATCAGATAATATTTCTCAAACAACAGAAATGCAGGAGCAGTCCACGGATAAATATAAATCAGAGACACCAGAGCAGCTCAGCTTTACAGACTTAACAAATATAGAGCCTGATAAGACGGAAAATGATACTCAGCCAGAGGCATTAGATGAAACAGAGGCTGAACATCCGGATAATGCAGAACAACAGAATAATGAAGATTTTACCGAAAGAGCAGCTGATTACACTGCTCTTTTAGTTTTGGCAGAAGCTGATGCATCCACACTTACCAAGAGGCAGAAAGCACAGCGTAACATTTCAGCGCTCAAAATTCTCAAGCAGATAGAAAATGAAAAACGTCCTGCAACAGCCGATGAGAGGACAATCATGTCCGCATATCTTGGATGGGGAGGAATACCGGAAATATTTGATGCTGAAAATGCTTCATGGTCAGAAGAATATGGCATATTAAAAAGCCTGCTGACAACCACTGAATATGACAGTGCAAGGGCGAGCACACTTAATGCACATTTTACTGACACGGCAGTCATAAATGCAATGTATGATGTACTCCACAACCTGGGCTTTACAAAGGGAAATATACTTGAACCATCCATGGGAATAGGTAATTTCTTCTCAGGGCTGCCTGCAGATATGAGTGCATCAAAACTATACGGAGTTGAGCTTGACCCTGTTACAGGAAGGATGGCGCAGCTTATATATCCTGATGCACACATTGAAGTGAAGGGCTATGAAAAGACAGATTTTCAGAATGATTTTTTTGATGTGGCAATAGGAAACGTGCCGTTCGGTCAGTACAAGGTACTGGATAAAGCCTACGACAAACACAATTTCTATATCCACGATTATTTCTTTGCTAAGACAATCGACAAGGTGCGTCCGGGCGGAGTGATAGCTTTTATCACAAGCAAGGGCACCTTGGACAAGGCTAATCCTTCAGTCAGAAGGTATATGGCCCAGAGGACGCAGCTGCTTGGAGCAATAAGACTTCCCAACAATGCGTTTAAAAATGCCGGAACATCTGTTACATCAGACATTATTTTTCTGAAGAAGAGGGATATGTACATAGATACGGATGAAGACTGGATACATCTCGGCACAGATGAAAACGGAATAGAGATGAACAGCTATTTCGTTAACAATCCGCACATGGTGCTTGGCAAAATGGAAATGGTAAGCGGTCCTCATGGAATGAAGAGTGCCTGCGTACCGGAATCCGGCACTTCACTGGCAGACAGGCTCAGACAGGCTGTACAGATGATACGTGGCGAAATTTCCATTGATGATACTGAAATATCTGATGAAGAGCTTGAGGATGAAAGCATACCTGCAGAGGCAGGAGTTAAAAATTTCTCCTTCTGTTCATTTAATGGAAAAATATATTACAGGGAAAACTCAATAATGCGTCCACAGGACATTCCGGAAAAAACAGCTGAGCGCATGAAAGGCCTAATTGATGTGCGGGACAGCGTGTCAGAGCTTATTGAATTACAGCTTGATGATGCGTCCGATGAAGAAATCAGGGCATCACAGGCAAGGCTCAACAGTGTTTACGACAGCTTCGTTAAAAAGTTCGGGTACTTAAATTCCAGGACAAACCAGACCGCATTTAGGGAAGACGCAGGCTACAGCCTTATATCATCACTAGAAGAGACTGATGATGACGGAAAGGTTGTGGGCAAAGCGGACATGTTTACCAAAAGAACCATCAGAAAGGCTGTCCCTGTTACACATGTGGATACATCTGTTGAGGCACTGTCAGTTTCGATGGGAGAAAAAGCAGCTGTTGACCTTGAATATATGGAAGGGCTTACTGGGAAAAGCCGGGAGAAAATAATAAGTGACCTTAAGGGCATTATTTTTAAGGTGCCGGAATCCGGTACCTGGCAGACTTCAGAGGAATATCTTTCCGGAAACATAAGAAATAAACTGATTTCAGCAGAAAAAGCATTAAAGGAGGATGCATCATATTCCGATAATGTGGAATATCTTAAGAAGGCAATGCCAAAACCTCTTACAGCATCAGAGATAGAAGTGAGGCTTGGGGCTACATGGATTAACGCAGAGTATATAGAGCAGTTTATGAAAGATGTGCTGCATACACCACAGAGACTGTTTTCAAGGGAGTGGGTGGCGGTAAAGTTTGCACCTATAAACTGTGAATGGAATATAAAAGGAAAGAATGCAGATTCATACAATCCCCTTGTCACAGGCACATATGGAACCAGCAGAATTAACGCTTATCAGATACTTGAAAATACGCTGAACCTTAAGGATGTAAAAGTCTATGACAGGATACTTCAGCCTGACGGCAGCGAAAAGCGTGTAATAAACAGGGAGCAGACAATGCTTGCATCGCAGAAACAGGATGCACTAAAGGAGGCGTTCAAGGACTGGATATTCAGGGATCCGGAAAGAAGGGAGGTGCTTGTAAAAAAATACAATGAGCTATTCAACTCTTCAAGACCGAGAACGTATGACGGATCACATCTCAAGTTTCCGGGAATGACACCTGATGTGGAGCTGAAGCCTCACCAGCTGAATGCAGTAGCACATGTTATGTATGGAGACAATACGCTGCTTGCACACTGTGTGGGAGCGGGAAAGACCTTTGAGATGATTGCTTCTGCGATGGAATCGAAGAGGCTGGGACTGTGCCACAAGTCGCTTTTTGTTGTTCCAAACCATCTGACAGAACAGTGGGCAGGGGATTTTTTACGTCTGTATCCGGGGGCAAATATTCTTGCTGCAACTGAAAAGGATTTTGAGCCGGCACGCAGAAAACGATTCTGTGCGAGGATTGCAACAGGTGATTATGATGCAGTTATCATAGGACACACCCAGTTCGCTAAAATACCACTGTCAGATGAAAGACAGAAGAGACTCATGCAGGAACAGATAGATGAGATTACTGAGTCGATAAGTGAGGCTAAGGCATCAAACGGCGAGCATTTTACCATCAAACAGATGGAAAAGACAAAGAAAAATCTGGAGGTAAGGCTTGCTAAACTTAATGATGCAGGCAGAAAGGATAATGCAGTTACATTTGAACAGCTTGGAGTTGACAGGCTGTTTGTTGATGAGAGTCAGGAATTTAAGAACCTGTTTCTGTTTACCAAAATGAGAAATGTTGCGGGAATCTCACAGAATGATTCACAGAAGGCATCGGACATGTACGGAAAATGCAGATATATTGATGAGATAACAGGCGGCCGCGGCATAACATTTGCAACAGGCACACCTATATCAAACTCCATGACTGAGCTTTACACCAATATGCGTTATCTGCAGGCGGGCCGGTTAAAGGAGCTTGGATTTGAAAACTTTGATGCCTGGGCTTCAACATTCGGAGAGACACAGACAGCAATTGAGCTTGCACCGGAAGGCACTGGATACCGTGCAAAGACAAGATTTGCGAAGTTCTTCAATCTGCCGGAGCTTATATCCCTTTTTAAAGAGAGTGCAGATATACAGACAGCTGACATGCTTAAACTTCCTGTGCCTGAATGTGATTACGAGAATGTGGTCTTAAAGCCGAGTGAATTTCAGCAGGAGATAGTCAAATCTCTTGGGGACAGGGCGGAGAACATACGAAACGGCGGGGTTGATTCAAGCATCGACAATATGCTCAAGGTAACGAGCGATGGACGCAAATGTGCCATTGACCAGCGGCTCATAAATCCGGAGCTGCCTGACAATGAGAATTCAAAAGTGAATGCATGTGCTGCCAGGGCATATGACATATGGAAGGAGACAACAAAAGACAAATCAACGCAGCTTATTTTCTGTGATGCTTCAACACCGCGCAGTGACGGAGGTTTTGACGTGTACCATGCCATTAAGGACAAGCTGATTGCCAAGGGGGTTCCGGATAAGGAAATTGCCTTTATACATGATGCCAACACAAAAAAACAGAAAGCTGAGCTGTTTTCAAAGGTAAGAAGCGGCCAGGTACGTTTTCTGTTAGGTTCAACAGCAAAGATGGGAGCCGGCACCAATGTGCAGACAAGGCTCATAGCACTCCACCACATAGACGTGCCGTGGAGACCGTCTGACATAGAACAGCAGGAAGGACGAATACTCCGCCAGGGCAACAGGAATGAGCGGGTGAAAATATTCAGGTATGTCACTGAAAATACCTTCGACTCGTACTCGTGGCAGCTTATCGAGAACAAGCAGAAGTTTATCGGGCAGATAATGACAAGCAAGTCTCCGGTACGTTCCTGCGACGATGTGGATGAAGCTGCACTGTCATATGCAGAGGTAAAGGCACTTGCCACTGGAAATCCATACATTAAGGAAAAAATGACACTCGATACAGAGGTTGCAAAGCTGAAGCTTCTGAAAGCAAATTTCAAAAGCCAGAAATACAGGCTTGAGGATGCAATTAATAAGGAGTACCCGGTCAGGATAGCAAAGCTTGAAGAAAAAATTGAGGGACTGAGGCAGGATATAATTACACGCGGTCCCGAGGAAATCCTATCGGATGGTTTTGAAATCAGGATTAACGGTGTGCCATATGATGACAAAAAGGAAGGCGGTGCAGCACTCATAGCAGCGGCCAAGGAGTCAAAGACACCTGAGAGGACCATGATTGGGGATTATAAGGGGTTTAAGCTGTATTCAAGGTTTGACGCGTTTTTCAATTTATATTACATACACATGCAGGGCAGGTGTGAACATACTATTGAAATGTCATCAGATCCTGCCGGAATGATTACAAGGCTTAACAACTGCATGGCAGGGTTTGAAAAACGTCTTTCGGATGCGCAGGATGCACTGGATGAAACACGGATAGAGCTTGAAACGGCAGAAAAAGAGGTTACAAAGAAATTTGACAAAGAAGACATTCTTTCAGAAAAACTGAAAAGACTGTCTTTTTTAAATGCCCAGCTTGATGCAGACAGAAAAGAAACACCACAGAATGCCCCACAAAACAAACAGGCGCAGAGAAATGATATTAAAGAGAAATATATAAGCATATGATGAGGGTGCCGGAATCCGGCACCATAAAAATATAAAGGTACCGGATTCCGGTACGCAGGAGGAAAACATGGAAAAAATCAAACAGGAAAGCCTTGAAATGTTTATGTTAAAGAGAAAAATACTAAAGGAACTTGAACAAATGGATGAAAATGAAGATTTTATAATGCAGATAGGACTGGCAGGAAAGGAGAAAAATGAGTGATACAGTATATGTATTAGACCAGGTTGGCATACGTCTGGTGAAGGAAAAAACACTTATATCTGATACACAGCTTAAAAGACCGGAACAGGTTGTAGGATTTGTATCAGACATATTAAGGGAATACGACCGTGAAGTAATGTGCGTCATATGTCTTAATGCAAAGCTTAATCCGGTAAATATGTGCATATGCTCAATGGGTGCAGTCGACAAAGCTATTGCATCACCCAGGGAAATAATGAAGACGGCAATACTGTCAAATGCCAATGGCTTTATAATCCTTCACAACCATCCGGGTGGCTCATCACAGCCTTCGCTTGAGGATATACATGTGACAGATGTTATGTCAAAGGCAGGTGAGCTTCTTGGCATTCCACTGTATGACCACATAATTGCAGCGGCAGGAAGTGATGAGATTTATTCTTTTTACGAGAAAGGCTCAATGCCCCAGTCGCAGCTTAAATATGCGGACAGAGTCGCTGATATTAATCTAAGAAGTGACATGGCAGAGACCAATGAAATAAGAAAACCGCTGAAATTACACCAAATAAAAATATGAGAGGTGCAAGGCATATGGAAAACATTTCATGTGCCTTTAAAGGTGCCGGATTCCGGCACCTGAAGGAGAGGTGATAAAAATGGAAAATGACAAGGCAATTAACTGCCTGATGGAGCTCTTGAAGGGTGAAAACTTCATGAGTGCAGATTATACTAATATTGCACTGCAGAATGGAACGAATCTAAATGTGTTAAGGGAAATTTACCTTTGTGCATGTGACAAGATATCCGTCAAGGATGTTCAGGAGGTAATTGATAACAGAAAAACGGATATTGCAGGCTATCTGAGGAAAATAAGATATCAGAAAGTATGCGGAGTGATTATAGGCAAAGGCAACAATACACTTAAGGACATGTCAAAGCTTGCGGATGCGGTACAGGCAAAGATTAATACGCTGGGTGAGAGCATTATGACAGTCGAAAAGAAAACAGGTGAACTCAGTGATATGTTTGTCGACATAAAGCCGCCACAGGGAGCGGTGACCATGCCATATGCAGGAGTCCAGCAAACTGCAACAGCTGACGTAAAGCGTGAAGATGAAAAAACAGCATCATTTAAACGTAAGAGACTGAAACGCAGACAGAAAACTGACATAGCTGAATATATAAGTCTTCTGAAAGAGGAAGGATATAAGTCAGAGCAGATTAGCTATGTGCTAAGCCTGGCTGAGAAGGGGGTTACACCGGCAGAGATGGAGGAATTCATACACCCGGGTATTTCCGTCGATATGATGGAAAAAATAAGGCTCATGAAGAAAAAAACCAGAAACAAGGATGTGGAGGAAAGCTAGATGGATACGGACAGAGAATTTGAACATATGATGATGAGTGTCAGAAACAGTTCCGGCAGTATTACGCAGATGGTATATGCAGCAAACATGCTGCAGATTAAACTGGTTCAGTTTGTGGCAAGGCTGGCATATAAAGGGTATCTTTCTGTAAAATCCAGGGACGACCTGGCCGCGTTCGCAAAGCTGTCAGAAGGAAAATACACGATATACAGCATACCGGTTTCCACAGAACATGTAAATGATTTAAAACAGCTCGAAGCCCTTAAACTTGAGCTGCAGAACGTATCGGAAAAAAGCGAAAAGAAGCGGATACAGAATGACATCAGTATTCTAAAAGAGCGCATAGATGCAGATTCGCCTGTTAAACAGCTTAATGAAAAAGGACTAAAGAAATGCTGTGTACTGCCCAAGGTCGATGACTCGGTTGGAACAATACAGATTGCAGTAATGAATAAGGATGACCAGATATTCAAGTCATGGTTTGCATCTCATATAAGGGTACAGATGTCCGGTGGAAAAAAGGAAATAACTGATCTGAAAAATTTCACGGAAGGAAATTATACAATTTTTAATCTTCCGTTTGAGGGAAAAGAACTGGAGGATGCCTGTCGTGACTTTAATACACTGAAAATGAATTATTCGATTCTTCCCGACCTTAAGGTAGGAAATGACAACAGCCAGATAGCAGTTGCAAACGCGGACAGAAACAAGTTTGAAATATGGATAAAAATGTACCGGGAGGACATGATAAAACAGGATAAACAGCCTGGAAACATATATGAAATGGATAATGAATCATATATGGACACGGCTGCGATAAATGAAGATGAATATATAGATAATGCTTCTTTGGAATATCAGAAAGTAAACAGTGAATTTAAGCAGCATGAAGTGCCCGGGCCTAAAGTGAATGTAATGCAGAAGGATGACAGTGAGGAGTTTGCAAGGCTTAAGAAAGACGGCAATTATGAAATGGTCACTATAAACAGGGAGACGCTGGTTGATAACATGGCTTTTTCGTCTGTATCAAAAAAGATGCGTGAAAAAGGGTATTTTGTATCACGTATCCCGGGCACATACGGAGAAAACGAAAAGCATCTCATACTTCCGGCTGAAAATGTATTTGTGGCAGATGAGGGCAGAACCTATGTGGGATTTATTCCCAAAAACAAGCCCTCGATGGTTGCAGAGAATGGAAATGTAAAAACTGCAAGCTATGAGAATATTCATAAGCAGTATGAGAATGTCACAAGGAACATGGCATATGCAAAGAATCTCAAGCCGAAAGTTCCGAATCTGAATACCGGTAAGACATTAAACCCGAAGGTGTAATATTTTAATATAAGGTACCGGAATCCGGCACCTTATATTTATTGGAGGAAATATGGCAAATTACGGAACAAGATATGTAAAGAAGAAAACGCCATGGGCAGCATTTGCTTTCCTGCTTTTGTTTTTCCTGTTACTTGGATATATAATATCGGGCCTTTATGTGGCGCCTGCAAACCTTAAAGGAGACTATAATGCACAGATGCTGTGGGCGGTCACACATTTTTTTAAGATTGCAAACTCAAAGACTCCGGCATGGGTAGGGATTGGCTTTATAGGCTGGTTTTTCTTTGTAAATTATTACATGATTCATTACAGGAACTTTCACAGCGAGATGGAGCATGGTGACGAAGACTGGCTTGACCCGGTAAAGGCAAGCAGGGAGCTTATGGACAGTGACGATAAATATAACAGGATACTGTCAGAAAATGTAAAGGTAAGCATAAGGGGAAAGCTTTCAAACAACAACATGATGATTATCGGTTCATCAGGCTCATTCAAAACAACATCTATAATGCACCAAAACCTCCTGCAGATGGGCTCAAGTTATGTGGTATTGGATGTAAAAGGAGACACACAGAGAAAACTTGGAAAAATATTTGAAAAAAATGGTTATCAGATATTCTCGCTTAACTTCAAAAACCCGGAGCTGTCGGACAGGTACAATCCATTTGTGTGGCTTCAGACAGAAGCGGACATGCTGAGAATTATAAAAAGCTGGCATGATGCTGTCAGACCGGCAAAGGAAAACTCCGCAGCTGACCCGTTCTGGGATGATGGGGTGGATTTAAAGATGCAGGCTTTGTTTTATTATGCATGGCTGGATGCAAGGGATAACAACAGGAAAGCAACGTTCAATGACGTAATCGACCTTCTTGCAATGGAAAATGTCAAAACAATTGGTATTACAGGGGAAGAGTCAAATGCGCTGGCTGACCTTATGGACAAGTGTGAATCAGAGCATGATGCAAACTATCCTCCGGTAAGGGCATTTAGGAAGTTCCAGGGAAAAGCTTCGGAGACTGAGGGCAGCGTTTCGCTTATGATATCTGCAATGCTTAATATATGCGAGACAGCTGAGGTAAAAAGAATATTTTCCGGAAACGACATTGATATCCGCACAATAGGACAGCAGCCAACTGTTGTATTTCTCGTTATGCCGGATAATGTTAATACATACACATGGATAACATCCATGTTTTATACGCAGATGTTTGATACACTTATCCGTCTGTCAGACGATGAAATCAAAGGGCCACTGCCGTATGAAGTACAGGTATGGATGGATGAGTTCTATGCAGGTGCGCGCCCGGCAGATACAGAGAAGCTGCTTGGAGTAATACGAAGCCGAAATATCAGCATGGTGCCGATACTGCAGTCCATAGCACAGGCCAAGGCAATTTATCCGAACGAGAAGTGGGAAATCATGATGGACAACATGGCGGCAGTTGTATTTCTGGGTTCCGGACCACAGGCAAAAAGTACACATGAGTATATATCAGAAACGCTTGGCAATGCCACCGCAGACAAAAGGGATGACAGACTGTCATTCGGGGTTAATTCAAGTTCGGATTTGTCATATTCAAAAGCGGAATTAAAGCTGATGACACCAGGACAGGTAAGAAGAATGCCGCCGACAGAGTGCATTATTTTTTTAGAGTCGAGACCGCCGATATATGATACCAAGGCAATACCTTTTGATAAGCCGGAATACGATTTTACGGCAGCTGACTGGCTGAAAGACAGATACAGTGCTGCTTTGGCACTTGGTGACTACGAACATCCGGTGCGTACCATATATGATGCAAAGAATTTCAGGTATATAACCCTTTCCCGAGATAAATGTCTGGATTTCGTTACAGATAGGGAAGAAATTGAACGGCTGAAGGTCATGGCCAAGACTGACAGAACCATATATTCATGCGAGGTCGATGAACGTGACCTTTTATACCTGTCATTTGATTCAGCCAGAAAAAGGTCTATGGATGAGATAGCAGAGCTATACAGACAGGCCGTAAAAGAGTCAGAGGAGGAAGTGGAGCAGATAAAAGGTCTTGCACTTCTTCATGATGTTGATACGGAAGAGCTTATTAAGAAGGCTGAAGAAACAGACAAGACGGGATGGACAGGAGATACCTTTGCAGACCTGTGTGGCAGATACTGGGACAAACTGAAGGAAATAGAAAAAGAAATAATTTCAAATGCGATGGATGACGGCCTGGATGAAGAGCAGATGATAAATATTTTTCTTGCACCTACAGATGACATGGACAATTTAAGAAGGGCTTATGTAATTGACAATAAAAGGAATGGAGATGACAGATAATGAACATAAAGGCTAATATGAGGGTGGATTTTGATTCAATTAAGAACACATCTACCGTTGCTACCGGATGGGTAGAAATAGAAGGGATTTTTAAATTTCCAGTCTCAGTCAGAAAATGGTTTGACGATAAGTCCGGCAAAGAAATGATGTTTGTATCTTATCCTCAGAGAAAAGATGGAGACAAGTATTCAGGGGTGGTATATCCGCATGACAGGGAGGTCAGGAATGAGATAGACAGAGTGGTACTTGATGTCACAAAAGAAAAGCTTTTTGCAGAAAGTGTACCGGATGTAAATATAGATGATGTCAGAATTACGCCGCTTAACCAGAAAACAGACTCTGTAGTGCAGAAATTAGGCATTGCATCGGTCAAAATGTATGGAATGACAGTTAACGGCATAGTAATAAAGGAAGGCAGAAAGGGACGGTTTGTACAGATGCCACAGTATCAGACACAGGGACAGTACCGGGATACCGTGTATGGTGTTACAGCTGCGATACAGCGGAAAATAGAGGATAGGGTGTTATTGGAATATGATAAAATCATTAAGGCACAGGAAGAGGTGAATATGCAGGAAGTGCAGGAGACTAAGATTAATCAGGAGATAGAGCTGACAGATGAATACAGGGAGCAGATAAATTCAATCCATGATTATGAGGTTGCAAACAATATTCCAGAAAATGACCGTATGACAAAATGGTATGATGAAATGAATGCAGCTGTTGCAAAACCCTGGTATAAAGAAAATGACACCGGCAGAGTGCCTATAAGTGAATCCACCATTGCCGCCCGTTATGCAGAAATTTCAGGGGAACAACAGACAGCAGGGAATACGCAGGCTATTCAGGAAGAACAGAAGAAAGACGAAGAGAATGAAAAAAAGACTGTCAATGCGGTTATTACATTTACTGTTGCTGAAAGCAGCGAGTTCCACAGTATGGGCACTTACATTGACAATATTTCCACTGTTGAGGAAGCAATAGAAAAATTTAATCAGATTGACCCGGCAAGACTTCACGGAATCCCTGCAATCGGAATTAATTACCATGTTGAGGGAACGGACAGTATTGAAGATGAGCAGGCAGATATTGTAATGGGAAAAATAATAGATGTGCCATCACTGAATGCTTATCCGGATATGAGGGATAATGAGACTGTAAAGGCGGCCGTTGAAAAACTTATTGAAGCGTATCCTGAAAGTCTGGTTTTAAGTCCTACTGAAGATGATGTAATGCAGACTTTGAATATGGCAGGAGTTGTTGCTGACAGAAAACGCCTGGATGGGATATATTCAGGAACTGAAGACAGGGAAGAATATATACAATACCTTAAGAGCCTTCGTGAAGATTACGCTAAAAATGATACAGATGAAATTAAAATGTCATATCTTGACAAGGCAATTACATATGTAGGTCAGATACGCAAACCCAAAATAAGTCAGGATGAAAACAAAGGCATTGATAGAGCGGAAAATGCCGCTGAAATACAGGAAGATGAAGAACCCATGTACAGCAGTGCGGACGTTATTACATTGATGCCTAATTTCTTTGCTGAGAAAAACAGGGATGGTGTACGTTTTGCAATTAAAAATACTAAGCTGAACATTGACAATCCCATTATAGTCGGCAAATATATAAGGGCACAGTGTTTTACAATTGAAAATGGAAACGACAAGGTATTTGCACGTTTCCAGAATGAGCTGAACGGCATGGAGCACATGAGAACCGGTCCACTGCTTATCCGTCAGCAGATAGTCATGCAGGTATTCAAGGACGGAGTACCACAGCCGCCATATCTGTATGCATCTTATAAATCTGATAATGTGACAGAGGCAATTGAACATTATAATGAGTGCATGGGCCGGTGGGCTGATCTGACGGGACAGACAACTGCAGAGATATTCCAAAGGGCAAAAACCATGGAAAATAAACAGGATGTAAAACAGAATAAACCGAGGCTTTAGAATTTATAAGGTGCAGGATGAAACAGTCCTGCACCTTATTTTTGTAACTTATGAAATATACCAAACAGATAATATTGTGTAGTATGCATATAGGAATACTATGAGGTTTAAGGTATACTTCTAACACAAAAATGCAAAGGAGGCGCCAAAACCATGGGAAGAATATTCAGACAGCTGACAATAACCGACCGCCGTAAAATTGAGAAGATGTATCTCAGTGGGGAAAAGGCGAAGGATATGGCTGATACGCTGAGGGTGAATGTCAGCACGATATACAGGGAGCTGAAGCGTGGAAGATACATGCACAGGAATTCTGACTGGACAGAGACAGAAAGGTACAGTGCAGACATAGCAGAAGAAAAATACCAGGAAAACCTTAAGGCAAAAGGACCTGTCCTTAAGATAGGTAAAGACATTGAACTTGCCAATTATATTGAAGAGAAGATAGCAGATGATGGATACAGTCCGGAAGCTGCGCTTTTGGATATAAAAAGGAAAAACCTTACTTTCAGTGTGACTATAACAAAGCAGACCTTGTACAAGTACATATATGACGGCATATTCATGAGGGTGACAGCAGACAATCTTGCTATAAAGAGGAAAAGAAAAAGCTACCATAAGATATATAGAAAAGCAAAGAGAGCCGCTGCAGGAACAAGCATTGAACAGAGACCGGCTGATATTGATACGCGTGAGGAATTCGGACACTGGGAGATGGACTCTGTTATGGGACAGCAGGGGAAGTCTAAGAATGCACTTGTTGTTTTGACTGAGCGTAAAACGAGGTACGAAAAGATTTTCAAGGTAAAGGATCACACAGCTGCATCAGTTGTTAAGTGTATAAACAGCCTTGAACGGAAGTGGGGCAGGCTTTTCTCGGATATATTTAAAACGATAACAGTAGACAATGGAACTGAATTTGCCGACTGCGAGGGAATTGAGAAAAAAGATAAAAAAGGAAAGAAACGTACAGAAGTTTATTACTGCCATCCTTACTGCAGTGCTGAGCGAGGCTCAAACGAGAATCAGAACAGGATGATAAGAAGGCACATACCAAAGGGAACGAACTTTGACAGAAAGACAAAAAAAGACATACAGAAGGTAGAGGACTGGCTTAATAATTATCCGAGACCAATGTTTGGCGGAAGGTCATCACAGCAGCTGTATGAGGAAGAAATGAGACTTATCATTTAACCATGGGAAATTAAATATCATAAAAAAAATCCGGCTGTTACAGGCGGATTAGGAGTCGTGGGACAAAAACAAATATGGTGTATATGAAAGTGCATATTTATGGTAAAATACGCACTAAAAATTTTTGGAAAAAATTTGCAATTAATGCTTGACATTTCAGCGCTTGTTTTTCGCTAAAAAAGGACTTTTCATATTGATAATGCTGTGAT
>ENA-UAZD01000086-UAZD01000086.1-human-gut-metagenome-genome-assembly--contig:-NODE-86-length-48933-cov-8.730799_pt1 | contig 48933 bp, 33 predicted proteins | sample MGYA00244112_ERZ654658 | MGnify/ENA primary metagenome ERZ654658 (study PRJEB26926, sample SAMN06164608) | human gut metagenome | biome: ENVO:00009003; feature: ENVO:2100002; material: ENVO:00002003... | reverse complement strand
CGCCACCAACGGTATTCAATCCACTATCACTGTGGCTGACCCTCCCTCGGGATATAGGGGTCAGCCACACACTAAGGCCTCCCAGCATTACCAGAGCCATACTTGCGTGCCTGTGGTTTGCACAGGGTTTGTACAAGGCACCAAAAATCAAAACAGCAGATCAATTCACACTGCTGCCAGCCTCATTTGCAAGGCCTACATGTATATGGCGCTGGAAAAGTGCCATTTGCCAGTCTCCACCTTGCAGAAGTATCTGCGTGGCACATGTTTTTTCAAAAACGACTTTTTCAAGTGGACTTATGATTACTAAACTAAAATCAAATACGAAAACAACCGGATGGAATAAGCGTACGGGAGCATCCCCTACGCTGGCGACCCGGCGAAACTCACCGGGAACGTCAAGGGAATCTATAGCAAATCAGAAAGACTTCTAAAACTTATGCTCTTCGTTGACCTCTTCGATGCTGGAGTAGAGGGCGGTCGGGTAGTTGCCGTTGAAGCAGGCAAGGCAGAGGTCACTGCGGTGGCCGGCCTCGAAAAGACCATCCTCGGAAAGGAATGCCAACGAATCGGCCTCAATGGCCTGACGGGCCTGCTCAAGGTTTCTTGAATAGCACAGGAGCTCCTTGTGGGTGGACATGTCCACTCCGTAGAAGCACGGATTCTTGATCATCGGACTGGCGATCCTCATGTGGACCTCTTTCGCTCCGGCCTCGCGCAGCATCCTCACGATCCTCAGGGACGTGGTTCCGCGGACAATCGAGTCATCCACCAGAATTATCCTCTTGTCCTTCACGATGCTCCTGACCGGCGACAGTTTCATCTTCACACCTTTGTCCCTCATCTCCTGCGACGGCTGGATGAAAGTCCTGCCGATGTAGCGGTTCTTGATGAGTCCCATCTCGTTAGGAAGTCCGCTAGCCTCGGCGTAACCGGAGGCGGCGCTCAGACTGGAGTCCGGAACCCCGACCACGATGTCCGCGTCCACGTGCGACTCCCGGTAGAGGATCTTTCCGCTCTCTTTCCTGAAAGAATGGACGTTACGGCCTTCGATGTCGCTGTCCGGGCGGGAGAAGTAAATATATTCCATGGCGCACATCGCATGACGCTGGTAGTCTGAATATTTCCGACTCCTGATGCCGTGGTGGTCGATCGTGACCACCTCGCCCGGCTCCACGTCGCGGACAAACTCCGCTCCCACGACGCTGAACGCGCAGGTCTCGCTGCTGAGGACATAGCCGTCGCCGATGCGCCCGATGGACAGAGGCCTCAGACCGTACTTGTCTCTCATCGCATAGATCCTGTGGTTGGTCATCACCATAAACGCAAAAGCCCCTTCAATCATATTCAGAGCCTCCATGATAGGGATGATTCTCGGGCTGTTCCTTTCGACCGGCTCCTTCTTGATGAGGTGGGCCAGGATCTCGCTGTCGGATGTGGACTGGAAAAGGCTGCCGCGATCCTCCAGGTACTTTCTCAACTGGGCGGAATTGACCACGTTGCCGTTGTGGACAAGGGCGAAGTCACCGCTGTTGTGCCTGAAGAGGAAAGGCTGGACATTCTCTATGCCGCCTCCGCCATGGGTGGAGTAGCGCACGTGGCCGACCGCCATATTTCCGTGGAGAGATCCGAGATTCTCGGTGTTGAAGACTTCGGTCACGAGTCCGAGTCCCTTGACCCGTTGAAGTTCTCCCTTATCGTTGACCGAGACAATTCCGCAGCCCTCCTGGCCGCGATGCTGAAGCGAGTGGAGGCCGTAGTAGGTTACCTCGGCGGCGCGAGGGACTCCCCAGACACCGAACACCCCGCATTCTTCTTTAAGTTCCTTTGAAAACATATTCCTTTCGCGGACTAAGCGACCGCTGAAAAACAAACCTTATCTCCAGCGGATAACCAAAGCACAAAGATACAGAATTATTAGTAAGCGTTGAAAAATAAGTTGGTAAATATTTGGCCGTTTGTTTTTCTTGTTTTTCCGGATAAAATCCGAAAAAAAATTTGGAGAATTATATATATATTAGCGCCCGCCTTTGCGTAAAGTACAAGCAATAGGTGGGCATATAACACTTTGTGTCAACCATTTACAATGTCGCCACGGCTGCGGAAGACACGCTACCATCGATATTTGCACAAGCGGCTGACGGTGTTCCACATCGTATTATTTGCCTATTGAATCAACTATTAACAGCCGGTGCGGGACAGTCGGCACAAGTCTATCATTATTATGAAGGCGAACAGAGAAAAACAGGTTCAGATCTATTATGTAAAGCCGGAAGTCGAACTGGTCGACATCAACATATCCGGTGTCATCTGTGCGATGAGTGGAGAAGTGACCGGTCAAGACCCCGATGCACCAGTTGAAATTTAATTAACAGCAGCAAGATGAAAAGACAAGTTTTAATCATCGCCGCAGCACTGGCGACATTGGCCGGATGTACATCTAATCTCGAACCTGTACCGGAACCTCAGGGCGAAGGGATATTCGCTACCATCGAACAACCGGCTCTACCATTCCAGACTAAGTCCTTTAGCTGGGATAATAATGCCCTGAAATTCACTTGGGGATCTGGCGAAAATGTAGTTGTATTCGGAAGAGAAGGTAATAGCGGAAAGTCAGATGCCGCACTTCTTCGCACCCTTACATCCGGAGCGGCCTCATCCAAACTCGAAAGCAAGGGATTCCAACTTATGGACGGCATAAACTACTATGCCTATATCCCAGCAGCCAAATTCGACATTACCACAGATTTTAGATATATTCCCCTGACATTTGAAGGACAGAGACAGACAGCAAATAACGATACATATCATCTAAAGTCTTACGACTATGCCTGTGCGAAAGCCACAAAGGCAAGCGGAGCCAACAGTCTGGAGTTCAATCTGAAGAACCAGGTAGGCTGGATAGTAGTGGAGCATCTCTTCACCGAAGAAACCAAGGGCATAACATCACTCACCCTCTCTACGACAGATCCACTCTTCACAAGCAGTTGTAAGCTTGACGCTACTACTTCGACTTTCAACAAGTATAATATTATTTACAGTACCTCTCTGACATTGGACCTCGGAAAACCTAACGGGAATGGACTAGATTTAAATAAAGGCGAATACTTTAGGGCCTTCTTCACCACAGCTCCGGTAGACCTTTCGGATAAGGAGCTTACTATAACAGCTCACAAAGCTGATGGTACATCCGTGGTATTACTCCAGAAGACTTTAAGTGACTGCAATATCCAGAAGAACGGCACCTATGTCATCAAGACAGAAAGCGCCAAAACTTTCAAAAGCGTAGCATCTATAAATGGCAGGCAGTTCGGTTCCATCGAAGATGCTATCGCAGCCATCAATACAAATAACCGTAAAATCACCTTAGAAAGCGATATCAACGGCCCTCTTACGATAACAAATACACTACCTAGTCATAAAGCTCTCACTCTAGATCTTAACGGTCACAACATCACATCTGAAAACGAAGGCGAATGTGCCGTCATCGTAAAGCAAGGCGAAGTACGTCTCAAGAACGGAACCATCGATTCGAAGAAATTTGTCGGAGTCAAATTAGACTCTCACGCTAAAGGCGCTAAAATCTACCTCAATGACTGTACCGTAAATTCTGTTCAGGGAGCTGTATGCACAGGCACGGCGACCGGCTGCTACATTTACATCTACGGCGGTTCTTTCACTGCTACGAATAACGCAGTTATAGCCGGTAATGGAAGTATCAACTATGTGAATACAACTGAGGCTCGTGATAAAGGCAATACGATAATTATCGATAAGTCATCAAAAAGTGGCATTCCTGTATTTAACGGCAACACGGCCAACACCGCTGACGTAGCCTGCGGTATATATGCCCCGTGGAAGGATAACATCACCATCAATGCTGCAAAATTCAACATCGAGAACGGAGTCGGCATCCTTAGCCGCGGAGGTAACATCGTCATTAACGATGCTGAGATCATCACCACGGGAGGCGATCGCGTCGGCAAAGTCGCAGATGGAATAACGGACGTGCCTTGCAAGACTGTCTATATCGACAAAGACTGCAACTACCCTGCTCTGGAAAATGCAGCCATAACCATCTACGGAGGTAAGTATTCAGACGATGCCGGAAAGATCTATGTACCGTCGACATACTCTTATGCAGAAACCAACGAATCTCCTCTCGCATATAAGGTCATAACTAACGAGACTAAGCTCATCGATGCCGTTTCTTCTGTTGAGAATAATGGAACCATTACAATCGATTACCCTGTCGCACCGAGGAACCAGCTAAAGATTCAGAAGGATTTCACGCTTGCTATGGCGAATGGCGTTCTTATGGAAGGCGACCTCCAAATGCCTCTCCTGCACTTCTGTCAGGATAACGGAACTAACGTCATAAACGGTAACGGCATAATTCGCGGTGGCAAGAACAGCGATGAAACCATTCTCGTGAATGGAAAGGGGCAGACGCTCACCATCGACAGTAAGGACATCCGCATCGAAGGCGGAAACTCAAGCGAGTTTGCTGCAGCGATTACAGTCTGGGACGGAAAGCTGGTAATAAACGATGGCACATTCGTTTCAGGAACCGACAAGAGCCGAAATGACTCGCCTGCGATTTACCTTATGCCGATGGATCAATATGACCGCGCCGAGCTCGAAATCAACGGCGGAACATTTAAGGCGGCAGATGGCGCCAGTGCCCAGTATCTTATCAATTGCCACGACGGCAGCATAGCAGCTTGCAAGATCACCATAAAGGGTGGAACCTTCGTGGGATTCAATCCGGCAGCAAGTACCGGCGACACCATCAATGGCAAACCTGCCAACTGGGTAGCTGAAGGATACGAATCAGTCGAAAGTACTGAAAATCCGGGGACCTGGATCGTCGGAAAGAAGAATTAGATCCTGATACCATAAGCGAGAGGGTGACTAGAAAGTCCATTCGGACTTAAAAGTCACCCTCTTTCTTTATGCCATATAGCCTTCGTTGCCCGACTCGCCGGTTATGGCCTTGCTCCAAGGTTCGTAATAGGCATCGGCTTTCGACCGTATATGGAAGAAAATTGCTTTGATGCCGCACTACCATCTCCCAGATTAAGGAACATGAAAAAAATAAGTTGCTTCAGATTAAGAGAAGATTTTCGAGGATAGATCTTTTTTTGAAGAAGGAGTGTGCCGGTGGCACATGACTGATGAGAAAAGAGATCTAGACCGAAAAGATTCCTTAAGATGATGCAGGTTATTTTTTGAATGTTACTAATTTGAAATGTACCATATAAATGATGCTATGCATTATTCGAGAGCGGAGAGCGGCTTGTCAAAGATTACATCGCCCGTTTAAACAAAAACAGGGTTAGAATATATAAAATTCTTACCCTGTTCTCATCAGCGTCGGAGCTTGCCTCTCCTAGCACACTTCAAATTATGTCACATAAGTTATAGTTTTTTGAGGAATATGCAAATTATTTTTGATTTATACGTTAGAGTTGAATTGATAATCATTTACTTGATCGCTTTCCAGAGAGGGGAGTCGGTCATTGGAACGGTGGATGAACCTTCCAGTGAAGATGTGAAGAGGGAAGGACTGGCAGGGATGGAGTAGGTTAGGGCCTCGATGTCGAAACGGACCATGAAAAGCTCCGGGTTCGCAAGCTTCCGGGCGGAGGCGAAGCCGGTGTTGATGTAGGTCTTCAGCGAACTTCGGTGCTGGAGTATGCTTTGGATATATTCAAGATAATTCTTCTTCCGGCAATCCTTGGTCGAAAGCGTGCTGTAGATGGTGATCGTGTCGAGGATGAGGTGGGCATATTCATCAGCCTTGCCGGCGAGATATTCATTGAAACGCGGAAAGTCGAAATCGCCGGAGGTGGTGAGATATTCGTTGATGTCCAGAGCTTTGAGGAATGAGACGGCTTTGTTGAAGTCGGTTTGGGAGATTCCTTTGTGGCCACGGCTCAGAAGAAGCACGTAGAGGGTTTTCGCCTGAGGGGCGGATTTGAACCTGATGATCTCGCCCGAGCCGAGGATGAAGTCGCCCTTTGAGTTGATGCTGATGGGGTTGGTGATTTTCGCCTCTGAACTGAGATAGTCGTACAGGAACTTGTAGTAGCCTTTGTAGGAGAGGAGGTCGCGGCGCTCGTCGAAGCGGGAGACGAATGCCAGGATTCGTTTTTTGACCTCGGATGAGATGTCTATGCAGAGGAAATCCACCGTGCGGCGCATCGTGTCGCTGTCGTCAAGAATATGGCTGTCCCTGATTTTTGTCAGCAGGAACGCAGGATAAGGAATTCTTTCCGGAGCGATGTTGAACCTTGAGAGGATCAGATGGTAGAATGTTCCCGTATCAAGTGTCGCCAGCGATTCCTTCAGGTGATTCAGCTTGATTTTGTCCCCGGCAGGCACAAGGTATTCCATCGAACGCTGGAATAGCCCTGATTTGTCATCGTCCTCAAGGTGCTTCACGAACTCGCGAACAATGTCCGGAAGATAGAAAAACTCAATCCCGATGTCACCGAACGCCTTTGAGATGAGCAGGTTGTCGTACTTGTCGTCAAGAACCAGATGCGCCGCTTCCGAGACCTTGCTCTCAAGAAAGACAATCTGTTTTTCTGGTACTTCCGATTCTGGCGCGTTTGTGGACAGTATCCTGCACCAGTCTCTGGATCCGCTGTCGCAAGACATTGAGATTGAAGACAACAGAAGATTCTCCTCGAAGTCGATGTCGTTGTCCGAGCACATTATCTCGTTGAAAAGGTTGATGATGCGCCTTGTCGGCTCTTCCTCAAGATTCTTGAGACAATCCACTGCACTCTCCAAAGACAGGTAGTGTGTAAGATCCAGCTCCTCCTGATCAAGCCCAAGCCCGGACTGCAATTTGTCCAGCACCGCGACCTCTTTCGAGTGGATCCGGTCGTCCGCCTTCACAAGCTCAACCGCAAGCTTCATCACAGCCCGCCGCTGAGTCCCGCCGAGGTTTATGGAATCCAAATTCAGCATCTATCTTTTTGCCGGTGCCAAACTTAACGCTTTTATCTTAAATTACCAAATCTCATCGAATGATGTATAGTGATCTAAGTAACCCTTAAAAAATAACTTGGTAATCCTTGATTGTCTTTTCTCATCAGTCATGTGCCACCGGCGCCCTCCTTCTTCCAAAAGACATCTATTCTCGAAAATACCGCCAAATCTTTACCAAACTTATTTTTTAACGCTTACTTAGGGCTTTCTTTATCAAGGTAATTTTATTACATTTGCAAGGCCGGTGTCTTGTGGCTCGGGGGGGGAATGAATGATGTTGACGAAAGGCGGAAGAAAGTATCTGCCAGAGGCTCACTTGTGGATGGATGATGGACTCAGGGCGGCGAAGGCACGGAAAGGAACACAAAAGGTAATATTAATATTCATGGATTATGGAACTTAAAGGATCGAAAACCGAGGAGAACCTGCGGACGGCGTTCGCGGGGGAGAGCCAGGCTCACACAAAGTATTTGTATTATGCGTCGAAGGCTGCGAAGGACGGCTATGTGCAGATAGGCAAGCTGTTCGAGGATACGGCGAAGAACGAGAAGGAACATGCGAAGATCTGGTTCAAGTTCCTGCACAATGGCGCGGTTCCTTCGACTGAGGAGAATCTTGCTGACGCCGCGGCAGGAGAGAACTACGAGTGGACCGACATGTACGCCGGATTCGCCAAGACCGCGAAGGAGGAAGGGTTTGACGAGATCGCGTTCCTGTTCGAGAAGGTCGGGGCGATCGAGAAGACCCACGAGGAGCGCTATAGGAAACTGTTGAAGAATGTGCAGGACGCGGTGGTGTTCTCCAAGGACGAGGACATGATCTGGGAGTGCTCTAACTGCGGCCACATCGTGATCGGCAAGAAGGCACCGGAGGTCTGCCCTGTCTGCAAGCATCCGAGAAGTTATTTCCAAATCAAGGCTGAGAACTATTAAAATTATCGAATATGAAGAAAATCATCATTGCCGCGGCGGTGGCGCTTGTCTCTATTTCTGCAAACGCGCAGCCAAAGCCGGCTCAGCCTGAGGCCGAGTACCAGTTCACCGTTGTGAAGGAGAACCCTATCACATCTGTCAAGAACCAGTACCGTTCCAGTACCTGCTGGTGCTTTTCGGCACTCGGATTCCTTGAGTCAGAGGCCATAAGAATCAAGAACATCAAGGACACGACACTCTACCCGGATTTCTCGGAGATGTTCGTTGTCTCGCATTCCTACAAGGACAGGGCTGTGAAATATGTCCGCACGGACGGCCACATAAACTTCGCCGCCGGCTCAGAGGCCGATGATGTTCTACATGTCATTGAGGACTATGGCCTTGTGCCTCAGGACGCGATGCCTGGACTCCAGCCTCTCCCGATTCACGGAGAACTCGACGCCACCACGAAGGCTTATGTGGAGGCCATCGCCAAGAATCCTAACAAAACCCTTTCCACGAACTGGAAGAAAGGCTTTGACGCCATCGTGGACAGTTTCCTCGGCGAGACCCCGGAGACATTTGAATATAACGGCAAGAACTATACCCCAGCCTCCTACAGGGACGAGATGGGAATCGTTCCGTCTGACTATGTGACCCTCACGTCGTTCACCCACCACCCGTTCTACACTTCGTTCATCATTGAGATCGCCGACAACTGGAGGTGGGACTCCGCCTACAACATTCCTCTGGACGAGTTCATGGAGGTGATCTACAACGCTATCGACAAGGGTTATACCCTCGCTTGGGGATCAGACGTGAGTGAGAAGGGCTTCACCAGAAATGGAATCGGTGTGCTTCTCGATGATGTTAAGGCGACCACGGGCTCTGATCAGGAGCGTTGGATCGGCAAGGCCGGCGAGAAGAAGGAAGTTGTCGCCGAGTTGCCAAAGGAGGCTTCCGTGACCCAGGAGTCCCGTCAGGAAGGCTTTGAAAACAAGACCACCACTGATGACCACGGAATGCAGATCTTCGGAGTGGCCAAGGATCAGAACGGTACCAACTATTTCATGGTCAAGAACTCTTGGGGAACATCAAGCAAGTACGGCGGAATCTGGTACTGCTCTGATTCGTTCGTGCGCGCGAAGTCCATGGATGTTCTCGTCCACAAGGATGCCCTCTCTAAGGATCTGAAGAAGAAACTTGGAATAAAGTAAATGAACAACATTATCGTAAAACATATTCCCAACACGATTACCTCTATGAATCTCCTCTGTGGAGTTCTGGGGGTAATCGCTTCTTTGAACGGCAGGCTGGAACTCGGATTCGAACTGATGATCCTTGCCGCCGTCTTTGATTTCTGCGACGGACTGGCCGCAAGGCTTCTGAAGGCATATTCGGAAATAGGAAAGGAGTTGGATTCGCTGGCGGATGATGTCAGTTTCGGAGTGCTTCCTGCCGTGATGCTTTACCAGATCAGCGGGACGGACATCCTGATCCTGAAATATTTGCCTCTTGTCCTCGCCGCATTCTCGGCATTGAGACTTGCGAAGTTCAACCTTGACGAGCGTCAGCACGACAGCTTCATCGGGCTGCCTACCCCGGCGGCGGCGATGATCTGCGGCTCGTTGGCGACCTTGGTGACCGTTCGGCCGGACTGCTTTCTGGCGCATTGGTGCCAGGGACCGGTTTTCATTCCGGTCTTGGCTCTGGTTCTCTGCTTTCTGTTGGTGAGCGAGATTCCGATGTTCTCAATGAAGTTCGGTGGCGGAAAGAGAGCCTCGAAACTGGAGGTGGCGAAGCGAATCGCCTTTCTGGTCATCGTTGGACTGGCGGTCATCATCGCGCTTGTCGAACGTTCCCACTGGTCGTTCATATTCCTGACCAGCTTCCTTGGCTACATACTCATCAATCTGGCGATGAGCGACTTGACCGCTAAAAAACAAGATGGCTGATTCAGGAAGGCATGTCATACTTTATGTCCACGGAATGGGCGGTGGCGGTGACAGCCGTATTCCGTCCATTCTGAAGGACAATCTGGGACCGGATTTCGAAGTCGTGATCAGAACGTACGATTTCGACCCGGAAATCGCCCATGATCAACTGTCTGCTTGGGCAGAGGAAGTCCACCCGGATCTTGTGATAGGGGAGAGCATGGGTGCCACGCACGCCATCGCGCTGAGGGGCTATCCGCATCTGTTCGTCTCACCCTCGCTGAACGCTCCGCGATATTTCACTGCCTTGGCGTGGCTGACGCTGATCCCCGGCGTGACAGCTCTGTTCGACAGAATTTACAGACCGAAGCCCGGCGACCGTCAGAAACTGCATTTTACCTACGAGCCTTTGAAAAAATGGAAAAGAGTCCTCAGTGACGCGTTGCGGAATACACCACGCAATGGTAGCGAGGACTGTTTCCACGCCTTTTTCGGCACCCGCGACCATTACCGGCGCAGCGGCGTGGTCTCCATCCGCATCTGGAAAAAATACTTCGGCGACGGCACATGGACCCTCTACGACGGCACCCACTTCATGGAGTATGAATATGTCCTCTCGCTCCTTATCCCTAAAATCCACGAGGTTTTTCTTTAATTTTCCTTACTTTTGTCTATGAACAGATTGCGCCTGACTCTTATACTTATTCTGATTCCTTTTCATTTTGTTTTCTCCCAATCGAAATCCAATGATAAGGCCACGGTCTATGGGGAATTGAGTCATGAACGTTATAAGGCTCCGATCGTGGATGCCAATGTGCTTTTGGTGCAGGTCAATGGAAACAAGGTTGATTCCACTTACCGTGTCAGCACTCGAAACGGAATATTCATCTATAAGAATCTCAAGCCTGGCAAGGTTTACATCAAGGTTTCCAAGATGGGCATGGAGTCTGTTGACGGTGTGTTTGATCTCACCGAAGGGGACAACGCTGTCTTGTTCACCATGCGGAACAGCAAGGAAGCGATCAAAGAGGCGACAGTGACGGCTTCCGCATCCTTGATGCGGATTCTTGGCGATACGACGGTTTTCAATGCCGCGGCGGTCAAGACGATGGAAGGAGACAAGGCTATCGCCATCCTTGAGCAGCTTCCTGGATTTGACTTGAGCGGAGGAACCGTCAAGTACCGGGGAAAAAAGATCGCGAGAACGTACGTCAACGGGGTTCAAGTCTTCGGGAACAATGCCAAGACCGCCTTTGACATGCTTCTCGCCGATGAGGTTACCCACGTGAAAGTCTATGAGGAGCAGAATGCCGAGGACAAACGCCGTGGACTTAAGAATTCCGTCAAGGAACAGGTTCTTGACGTCGCGACAAAAGAAAGCATCATTTCCTTCGGCAGCGCGTCTGCACAGGTGTCAGGTGGAGTGGATGAAGCCCGGAATGAAAACGGAAATATTCAGGGGCGTTATTATGCCCACGGTCTCGCGAATTTTTTCTCGGAGATGGACAATGCGTCGGTCTTTCTTGGAGTGAACAACGTCGCCGCCCCTGTCGAAGGCATTGTGAGTGGCGGTGTCCCGTCAGTCATAGGTAATTTTGGATCGCTGTCGTCTTATAACGAGTTCGCCGGGGCGCAGCTGGACTTTACTCATCGCTGGAAAGATCGCAAGTATGGCAATGCCGTGAGCGCGGCCTATGCTTTCTCACATGTGTATTCCCGCAGCATGGATCGTGCGCTGACTGATTATTTCGAGACTGAATCATCTCCGGCCAGAAGCATGACGGACACGATAGAGGCCTCGTCGAAGCGTCGCCGTCACGATTTCGATGTTGGCCTCTATCTTCAGGACACACCGCTCAAGAGCATCACTTTCAGCGTTGACGGAACATTGAAAGAGGCGGACCAGTGGAGAAATGCCTCAAGCCTTGTCACAAGTCCGGCCGGAAATTTCCGTCAGGGTTCCAACATCGGCTCGGATGCCGATGACCTGAGCCTTAACGCTTCATTTGTCTGGAAAAACAATGACCTTGGAAACATCAGGCCACGGGTTATCCTTGGCGGGTCATTTGTGAACAACAACACATTGTCCTGGAATGTGGACACTCTCTCGACCTCCTACATCAGAAGGAATCTCCAGTCCGATGGCATCGGCAAGTCCTGGAACGCAAGGCTGAGAGGCGATCTGGACATCATTCTCAGTAACGACGCGGGCAGAACCTCCAAGTTGAAAGTCGGAGCGTCTGCCAAGACCGAGAGAATCAAAAGACGCAACATCACAATGGACATCCTTGACCCGGAGGCCCCGGTTCAGGATATTGCCAACACCTACGATTACACATGGAACACTGTCTCGGCTAATCTGGATCAGGAATATTCCTACTCTAAAGGGAGGAAAAACTTTACCGTGTCGATGAAGGAGTCGCTCATCCGTCAGAAAGATGACGAGCGTTTCCCGTTAGACGCGGAGTTCAATCACTCTTATATTGACTTACAACCAGAGATCCGTTATCGGGGACATCTGTCATCATTCTCCATTGCCGGGCAGTCAATCATCCCGTCACTTGAGCAGACACGTGACAGGATCACCGACACTAATCCATTGGTGCTTTCCGGAGGTAACCCGAACCTGAGACAGGCGTACATGGTGAATGCAAATGCTCTTGATAATATATTCATGGACAAGAAGACAGGGTTTAATCTGGGTTATGGCGTCGGTGCGTCATGCACATTCAACCCGATTGTAACAAGGACATATTATTTCACTCAGGACACGGCTTTGCCTGAATATGACGGCTATGTGGCGAGAAAAGGCGCGATCCTTAACACATTCGTGAACACTTCCGATCCGTCTTGGTCTGTCAACGGACAGATTTCGCTGTCCCGCCGCTCGAAAAAGGTAAAGTTGTCATCCTCGCTGAAACTCGGCGGAGGTTACGACAGCAGACCTCAGTATCTTCGTGACAAACTTGCACATGTGGGAACAGCCAGGGCCAAAGCGGAATTGACGGAGATGTTCACGGCTTCTAAAAGGTTGTCCATGACCTGTGACTTGAAAATGACTTACCTGCGTTCGTCCAGCGATGTCGGCGGATTGCTCTCCAGTTCGTTGGTGACTTACGCTTATGGCTTTGTCAGGTACCAGTTCAAGAAGCCGTCATTCATAAATGTCTCAGCTTCGGTTCAGAACAATGACTATCTTTCCGGTGTCGGAATAGACAATATCTTCACGGACATGAAAGTCGAGATAGGTCACCGGTTCACAAAACAAGGCTTTGTCGTAAGCGTCTGCGCCTACGATCTGCTGAACAAAGCTTCCTCCTATTCCACAATGACCACAGCGGATTACTATCTCCAGAAATGGAACCCTTCTTACGGACGTTACTTCATGCTGAATGTCCGTTATGAACTCCGAAAGAAAAACGCGTTCCGGAGATAATGCCGGAACGCGCTTGAAACTTATCGTTGAAGCTTGACTTTCATCCTTGCTCTCATGTGGTCATCCTTGTAACGGATCCTGACTACAGAACCGGGGGATGACGAGGAGTCAGTGACTTCCCAGAGGTGTGGCGACGGACGGAGAATCATCGGGATGAACTCCTCTTTGTGAGCCTTTCTGTAAGCCTTCGTCTTGGAATGGTTCCAGTCTGAAACCTTAAGGACCTCCGGGGCGGCACGTTCGCTCTTTGATGCCTTCTGCCACTTGCGGGAACCCACGGCACGATACTCGACGCGGCCATTCTCACTGCCTCCGAATATGTTGACGGCGACAACGTGCGAAGCGCTGTCAACTATGGTCGCGGAGGCTCTGTCCTCACGGAGTACGGGCTTGTAGTCAAGGCTGTAGCCTTTGCCCTTGAATTCGGCGATGAAATACCCTCTCGGGGAGCCGCATCTCATCAGCGCGTATGGAAGCCCGTTCCCGTCCTTGACTCCTCTCCACCAGCTGCCGCATGCCGCGCCACAGATGTTCTCCTCCATTCCGGATTCAATGTGGTGGCGTCTCACGGTGTGAGTGTGGCCGCAGAACAAGGTGGTCTTGCCGGTCACAGGAGCGAGGATATTCATAAGACTGTCGCGTCCGGTCATTTCCGACACGGGAATATGTGTGGCCAGCACGATGCGTTTGGCTTTGGCCGACTCTTTGACCAGCGAGTCAAGCCATGATTTCTGTGTCTCGCTGAATCCGCCTTCATAGTCCCTGAGGCCTTTTGTGCGGACATTGTTCATCAGCACAAAGCGCACGCCTTTGGCAACGAATGAAGTGTCAACGTAGCCGACACGCTCTCTCCATGTCTTCAGATCGCGGGGAACGCCAGGCACAATGTCCCTGTCATGATTACCTGGAATGGCGAACCATGGAACAGACAGTGAGTCAAGGCTGGCGATCGATGGATCAAGCAGACTGACATCATCGTTGACGATGTCTCCCAGAACAATCACCAGGTCAAGATCCTTTCGAGTACGGAGTTCTTTGAATATGCTCCTTTGGTTGTAAACGACCTGCCCGCTTCCGTCCGCCTGCGGATCTCCGACAAAGGCGACCCGCAGGAGGCTTTGAAGCGCGACAAAGGCGAGGGAAGCGAGCAGATTCATGATTTATGAATATTCTTGTTCCTATTCAGGAAGGACGTCGGCCTCAAGGGCGATCTTATAGACTTCGATTCCGTTGGCGGAAGTGTAGGCGATGTAGCCGGTTCCGTCAGCGTTGAAGACAAAGCGGAAGTTCCCGTTAGATGCGATGGCCACAGGTTTTTCGGAGATAGTGATATCTTCCCACTGGAGGCTGCTGTTCAAGTACTTGAAGTAAACGTTGTGGTCGGAGTCTTCAATTGTCGCGACTTTAAGTCCGGTATTAGAGGTAGAGAACGTTGCTGATTCCACAACGCTTCCGTACTTGTTAAAGGAAACGTTCAGGCCTGCGCCGTACTCTGTGAGGGTCTTGCCGGCAAAATCCACCTTGTAAACCTGCATTTTTGAATTAGAGATGTCAGCGGCGAATACGAACATTTCATCACCGTCGGAGCTGATGGTCATGTTGCTAGGAACTCCGTAGGTGGATGTGCCAGGCTTGTAGTCGTAGACGATAGGTGTGAGGGCACATTCCTCTCCAATCTCGTACACCATATAGCCCCACTGGTTGAATGAGGACAACATGTACTTCTTCCCGTTGTGTTCGGCAAGGGCGGAACCGTAGAATGTTCCCGCTGAACCACTAGGCTCTCCGTATTTAGGTGCGATTCCACTTGCTGACGCCGGCTTCTCAATCCAATCAGTGCCGTTAAAGTATGAGGATACAATGGATCGTTTCAGCTCGCCTGCGTTGGCTGTGAAGAAGAACGCAGGATGGCCGTTGCTTTGGATGTACAGAGGACTAGGATAAGAAGTGTTGATGTTGACACTGTTGATCCCCTCTTTTCCACAAACTTCCCATGTAGTAGAGGAGAACTTTTTAACTGTGTTTCTATTGGTTACTTCTCCGCCTGCGTATTTCAGGAATGCGGTGCCATCACTGGCGAAAGCGAGCACAGGGTTCTTGGCATCCTTGATGTCGGCCGAGAGGCATGATTCTCCAACATAAGGGAATGAGGTCCCGTCAAGTCTGACAACAGCCACCCTGTCGTATTTGTCACCCTCCAATTCCTTATAGTAAGCGACCCATGGGGTACCGTCCTTAGGGTTGATTTTGATGTCAAACGTAGGGAAAATCTTGGTTCCGTCAGAGATGGTGCCGACCTTGCTGACAACATATTCAAGCACCTTGCCGACCTTGAGGATGTAGCTCGCTGATGTGCCGGCTACAGCGTCTGTCACGGTGATGTCAATCGGGAAGCTGGTGTCAACCGTGGCCTTGCCGGATTCAACGTCCTTGCCGTTTACCTTTACGACGTCGTTCAGACCGGCCTCTACAGTGAGGACCAGTTCCTGCTTGAACGCGGCGGAAGGAACACGTGCTATCATCTCGGAGGCGATGGCCTCAGGGGTGACGTCCGCTGTCAGAACACTGTTGTCAGCCTTGAGGAAAGAGATTGATTTAAGTTCGGCGGCACCATCGTTCTCCTTTACGGAAAGGGTGTAGGTGACGTTGAGCTCGGAAACCTCATCGGTGACGGACAGCTGGGCACCGTCGGTGACGCTGATGGAGGTCACACCGCTGGTGACAACTGTGGAACCAGCCTTGACAACATCGTCGTCGGTCACCGTGAAGGTCGGAATGAATGAACTTCCTGAACCTTCCGGGAGCACAAGGCTTATTGTCCTTGCGGTTTCATCTATGACTCCGGTCACATCGGACGAAAGAGTAGAGTTGAGGGAAGATTGAAGCGAGAATGATTTGATCTGTGCCAGACCATCCGCTTTCGGGTCGTTGTTGCAGGAAACTGTTCCGGCAACGACAATCAGCGCAACGCTGAAGAATGTCAAAATCCGTTTCATAATGTTAAACAGGCTGTTTGATAAACCTAAGTTCAAATGGAACATGGATGTCAACGGCTCGGTCAACAGAAATGTCATACGTGAGCTGTACAAGGACATGCACACAGGCTTCTTCGACAGTGTGTGGATGGTCGGGGCCAGCAAAAGCGACTGGTGGCTCAGCCGATGGGCCGGGGTGGATCCCGCCACGGGACAGCCTATGTGGTACACGGCTGACGGTGACCTTACATTCAATTTCTCCTACGACAACCGTGTCCTGCTGCCGGAGTACAGCAAGGAGCCTGACCTCAGCGGAGGTATTTCCAACACATTCACTTTCGGACCTTTCAGCGCGAGGGTCATGATGACCTACTCGTTCGGAGGCTGGACCTTGACATCCTACACACAGGACGACGGACACGACATCATCAGTTTCAACACCGTCGTGGAAGACCTCGACCATTGGAGAAAACCCGGGGATGTGTCAAGGAACCCGCAATATGTTTACAATAGCTCCAACCTGTCCACAATGTCCTCCACAAGATTTCTGTACAACAAGACAAATGTGCAGCTGAAGAACATCACTTTGAGCTATTCCTTCCCGAAGTCGATCTGCCGCAAGGTCCATCTTTCCGGGGCGACGTTCTCCTTGATGGGAGACAACCTCTACCTCTGGACACCGGGGCAGAGCAAATCCCACAACAGCTACAAGACCCTGATGTACACGATGGGCATGACACGTTCGGTGTCAGGACAACTTTCACTTAATTTCTAGACTGCGATGAGAAAGAATATTCTTCTGTCAATAGCCGTGACCGGCACGCTGGCAATCTCGTCATGTTCAGGATTCCTGAATGTTGACAATCTCGGCAAGAGCACGATCGAAAGCTTTTTCTCCGACATTGATGGCATGAAGGCCGCCGGGGTCGGACTGCACAAGACAATCCTCAATTTCTACGATGGTTCCTACCTGCGTTTCGGAGACATCGGCGGCGACACTCAGAACGCTTTACGCGTGGCCAGCGACGAGGCGTTGCTGAGGATGTATGACTTTGACTACTACGCCGAGGACAACGGAGGATTCCCCTACACCATTTGGAAAAACGGTTACGCGATAGCCACCAACGCCAACAACATCCTCTACTACGGGCAGAAGCTTCTTGACAAGTACCCGGAGTATGAGAGCGAGATCAAGACTCATTTCGGCTACGCTTATTTCGCCCGCGCCTTGGCGATTTTCGACCTGTGCAACTGCTACGCCATGCCTTACGGCAGCACGGCTGACGCCTCTCATCCGGGCGTTGTGGCGATTGATTATATCCCCGGATTCGATGACAAGCTTTCACGCCACACCATGAAGGAGTGCTACGACAGAGTCATCAAGGACCTGAACTCCTCTCTGAAATGTTTCGGAAACGATGATCTTACAAATCTGAATTACATATCCGGACTGGCATGCGAGGCTCTGCTGGCAAGGGTTTACCTTTACATGGGAGACTATGCGAACGCCGCGAAATACTCATCAATCGTGATGGAGAAAGTTCCGCTTGCCAAGCATGATGAATATGTCGGTATGTTCCGCAAGGCCCAGGAGAATCCGGGGGAAGGGATATTCCGTCTGAACACCTACGACACCGGTTCCGGAATGAGGGCTCTGTACAACCCGACCGGCAACCAGAAACTTCAGCCTGCGCCGGAATTCATTGCGAAGTTCGATGACTCCGATGTCCGCAAGGAGCTGTTCACTTTCACGGGAGAAAAGGAGGACGGAACCCAGTACGAGGGGAAGGAATATACAACCGTCTGCAAGTATCTTCCGATCAAAAGCGGTGTCTCGGACGAGAAGAACAGGCGTTCGGATTTCTTTGTGCTTCGAGTCTCAGAAATGTACCTTATCCATGCCGAGGCTTTGTGCAAAGGAGCGTCCGCTGATCTGTCCGCGGCGGCCGAGGATGTCAAAGCCATCAGAGCCAGAGCTCTGGGAACAACACCTGACAAGATCGCCCTGAACTGGATGTCTGCTTCCGACCTTGATTCCATCATCCAGGAGGAAAGAACGAAAGAACTGTGCTTCGAAGGCCACCGTTTCTTCGACATCAAGAGGCGGATGGAGAACATCACCCGTCCTCAAAGCACGACATCCACAGCCAAATCATTGACATGGCCGGACATCCACTACGCCCTGCCGATCTGCCAGCTTGAGCTTCAGGCCAACGACTACATGGTGCAGAACGAAGGCTATTCAGGACGAAAAACAATCGGAGAATGATGAAAAAGTTTTTAGGAATATTCATGGCCGCTCTTCTGTGCTGCGGCTGCGACTGGCACAAGGATGTCTATTTCGACACCCCGTTCGCCTACATCTTTGACAACGCCGGGAGTTCGTCAGCCACCATCGACAGCCGTTTCGGCAAAGGGGTCGAGAGTGTGCTGACAGAGCTGAAAGTCTCGATCAGCGCCAGTGAGAGCCATTTTACCGAGCCGATCTCGGTTGAGTACGAAGTGATCCTTGGCAATGGACTGAAGGAAGGCATCGACTACAAGATCCAACCTTCGACAGCCAGCCCGCTGACATTCAGTCCGGGGACATACTCTCTGCCGGTCCGGATCATGTGGCTCAAAACGGAGACACCTGACTCGTCCAAAGACAACACCTTGACAATAAAGTTGTCTGGCAGCAGTGTCACAGACATGGAGCTGGGCTATCCCGGCCCTTCCCACAAGGGTCAGACCTATGTGTTCACGAAAATCTAACAATTTTTATTAAACAGCCTGGTTGACAACGTGAATTCCAGTCCTTGGTTCTCAATCTCCCCGACATTTCTTGTCACTGATGCATCGGTGATGATCGAGGACACGCGTCCGCTGTAAAGAAGTCCCTTGGTGTACTTGTCGTATGCCTCAACCTCAAGATCTATACGTCCTTTGAGGAATCCCACGTTGATTCCGGCATTGAAAATGTACGTATTCTCCCAGCTCAGACCTGGGTTTGGCGCCGAACTCTGGGTGGCTCCCATGATTCCGCCGTAGTAATCTCCTGAATTGTAAGAATATGATCCATAAGCGGCGCTGGTGTCAACCCTTGAGTTTCCACTGTTGCCGAAAGACGTTTTGATCTTAAGCTTGTCCATCCAGGAAAGGCTGTACCATTTTTCATTGTGGGCGTTCCATGAAAGTCCTACCGATGTGAAATCACCCCATCTTGAATATGTGCTGAACGAGGAATATCCCTGACGGCGCCATGATGCGGAGATGTAGTACCTGTTGTCGTAGGAATATGTCGCTTGCGCCATGTAGGACAGAGATCTGCTGTTGCTTGCGCTGGATGAGCCTTTGCGGGTACTCTCCTGCGCATAGTAGACTTCCTTGATGTTGTCATTGGCGAATCCGGCTCCGGTGGCATAGAGACTGCGGTTCTCCTTGTTGACGAACTCGATGCCCGCAAGGGCTCCGACGGTGTGCTTGCCGAAGCGCTTGTTGAAATTCAGCCTGTCGATGTTGTTCCAAGTGTAGGCATAGGCCGCTGACCTGCGGGAAACGCCATCCTGTTCTGAACTTGTGGTTATTCCGTTCAAAGTGTGTTTGGAATAATAGATGGTTTCCAGTCCGGAGAGAATGTTGGCTCCTCCCTGGACGGTAGCTGTAAGACCATCGAAAATCTCATACTTGAGCGAGATGTCTCCATCCACAGCCAATGTGCGCTGCCTGTTGTCGTTGAATTTCCTGTCAGCGACGGAACTGTACACGAATTTGCGCATCTCAGGGCTGTAGCTGTTGACTTCCTTGCTGTAGTAATTATAAAGTCTCGGGGTCACACCGTCCTCGTCGTAAGGAGAAAAGATAGGGATGACTTTCAATTCATTTCTGGAAACGGAAAGAATGTCGTTCACGTTGTAGGACAGAGAAAGGTTGACATCCGCCGAGAATTTCTTTCCCAATTTGTAGGAACTCCTGTCACGTACGGAAAACCGTTGTTGCTCATTCCCCTTGACCACCGTTTTCTCGTTGTAGTAACTGAGGGATAGGTAATGTTTTGCCTTCGCGCCTCCGCTGCTCACCGAGACATTGTACTGGGCGTTTGAGCCGGTCCCGAAATACACGTCGTACCAGTCGGTGCTTGTCGTGGAGTAGGAGTTGTGCGCGTTGTCCTGGTAAGGGAAGTTGCTCATCGAGTAGCCGGCGTTGGTCCAGGCCTCCTCGGCGAGCGACCACCATTGCTTCGTCGAGCAGAGCCTCAGCAGCGTGGAACGGTCCACCTGCGACACGCCGTACCTTACCGAAGCGTTCACGCGGAGCTTTGAGTCACCGTCTCCGGACTTGGTCGTGACGAGTATGACTCCGTTGGCTCCGTCTGCTCCGTACAGGGCGGTCGTCGCCGCGTCCTTCAGCACGGTCATGGACTCGATGTCGTCAGGATTGATGAAAGACAGAGGGCTGACACTGTAGCTCATGCCGGATAGTGTGGACGATGTCTTTGTCCCGGTGTAGACCGGCACGCCGTCGATGATCCAGAGCGGTTCCGAGCTGGCGCTCAGCGAAGCGTCTCCGCGCACACGTATCCTGTACTGTGAACGTCCTCCCGTGGAGCCGTCTTTCTCCTCGATAGTCAGACCTGGAACCATTCCGTCCAGCAGATTGTCGATGCGGGCCGCCGGCAGTTTCTCGAGTTTCTTGGAATCAACCTGAAAGGCTGAGCCAGTCATGTCAGACCTCTTTTGTGCCAGACCATAACCTGCGACGATGACCACCTCGTCAATCATGTTGCCGTCGGTGTACATCACGACATCCACAGTCGAACGTTTGCCGACCTTGGCCTCGGCCGGCTTCATTCCAAGATAGGAGAATTCCAGTTCCGTGTTCTCGGAGAGCCCCGGAATAGAGATTGTGTAGCGACCGTCAAGGTCCGTAAGGGCATAGACCTTCTTGGACTGGCCTTTGACGGTCACGGTCGCGCCCGGCAAAGGATTTCCGGTGTCATCCTTGACAACACCGGAAACCTTCTTGGAGTTCTGGCCGTAAAGGGTGATTCCACAAAGGAGAATCGACAGGAATATAACTATACGTTTCATATTTAAAATGCCCTTAATGCTTGAAACAAAATAACTTGTCGCACCATTTGCGGTAGTGCGACAAGTTTTAGGTTTTATTTCTTAAGCCGTGAAGTTAGACAAAAAAAACAGAAACACAAACTTTCCGGCGATGAAACGTTGTGTAAAACGATTAAATACGAAAACCTCACCGTCTGGTTCTGAAGGCCTCAAGCGCTTTCTCAAGCACGACGAGTGAACGGGCCAGATCTTCTTTTTTGAGGACGTAGGCCATGCGTACCTGATTCCTGCCAAGTCCCGGGGTGCTGTAGAAACCGGCGGCCGGGGCCATCATCACGGTCTCGCCCGTGAATCCTTCCGGCGTCCCGTCATCCTTGAGACGAAAGTCGGTCAGACACCATGAGCAGAAGTCCTCGGCATTCTCCACCGGAAGCGATGCCACGGTGTAGAACGCTCCGTTAGGCATAGGGGAGTGTACTCCCGGAATCCTGTTCAGGCCGGCGATGAAAAAGTCGCGGCGGGCGAGATATTCATCAAAGCATGCTTTTGAATATTCCTCCGTCCCATCTATCGAGGCTTCGGCCACGATCTGCCCGAGAAGCGGCGGGCTGAGCCTCGCCTGGCAGAACTTCATGACGGTACGCATGACCTCGGCGTTGTGGCTGACGATCATTCCGATTCTTGTGCCGCATTCGGAGTACCTCTTGGACACGGAGTCGATCACGATGACGTTCTTCTCGATGCCTTCAAGGTTGAGGGCTGAGAGATAAGGTGCGTCCGTGTAACGGAACTCACGGTAAACCTCGTCGGAGAAAAGATAGAGGTCGTGGTCTCGGACGATGTCGCGGAGCCTGTAGAGTTCTTCCTCTGAATAGAGGTAGCCGGTGGGGTTGTTGGGATTGCAGATGAGGATAGCCTTGGTCTTTTCAGTGATCGCTTTCTCGAAATCCTCCACTGACGGGAGGGCGAATCCCTCCTCGATCCTGGAGGTGACTGTCTTTACCGTGATTCCGGCGGTGACGGCGAAGGAGATGTAGTTGGCGTATCCGGGTTCTGTCATGATGATCTCGTCACCAGGATTCAGGCATGTGAGAAATGTCAGGAGCAGGGCCTCTGAACCTCCGGTCGTCACGATGATCTCATTGTCAGTGACATTGATCCCGAACCTGCTGTAGTAGCCGACGAGTTTGTCCCTCAGGGATCTTAACCCTTGGCTTGGACTGTATTCCAGAGTCGTGCGGGTTATTGTTTTCAGAGAATCCAGCGCCTTCTGCGGAGTAGGAAGGTCCGGCTGTCCTATGTTGAGGTGATAAACCTTTACCCCTTCAGCTTTTGCCGAGTCAGAAAACGGGGTCAGCTTTCTGATTGGCGATGCGGGGATTTCCTCTCCGCGTTTAGAAATCTTAGGCATATTAATCATGTGTTTGCCCAAATTTAAGAAAAATGTGGTTATCTTAGCGGAGTTGATTCAATTTTTTTAGATGAGTGCCCGAATTCTTGTTGTCGATGACGAAGAGGACATCTGTGCGATTCTCAAATTCAACCTTTCCAAGGAGGGGTACGATGTCGTGACCGCCAATTCCGCCGAGGAAGCCTTGGCGTTGGATGCCGCATCGTTCAACCTGCTGCTTTTGGATGTGATGATGGGCGGTATGTCCGGCTTTGAACTTACACGGAGGCTTAAGTCTGAGCCGGAAACGGCCGGGATACCGGTGATCTTCATAACCGCTCGTGACACCGAGGATGACGCGGTCGAAGGGCTGGATCTGGGGGCGGATGACTACATCTCCAAGCCGTTCTCCATAAGGGAAGTGATCTCACGTGTAAGGGCGGTGCTGAGACGGACGTCCGCAAAGGCGGATGCCGGCACGGGCATATTCATAGATGATGAGAAAAAGGTCGTGACGATGGACGGCGTGGCGGTGTCATTGACCAGGATTGAATATGAGATATTCAAACTCTTGTTCACCAATAAGGGAAAGGTTTTTCCGCGCGAGGAGATTCTTTCCAAGGTGTGGCCTGACGACGTGATTGTCACGGACAGGACGGTAGATGTCAACATCACCAGGCTGCGCAAGAAGATAGGGGAATATGGCGACAAAATAGTCTCGCGCCACGGGTTCGGCTACCTTTACGAAGAGAGATGACGGTAATATTATCAATAGTCATTGCCCTGCTTGTCCTCGCGTTGGTCACGATGCGGGGACGGTATGTTCATCTAAAGGATTCCATCGAGAAGGGGAAGATGAGCATGTACGACAAACTGCGTGACAGTGAGGAGGACAAGACCCGCCTGAAGAGACAGCTGACGCAGAATGTGGCCCATGAGCTGAAGACTCCGGTCAGCAGCATCCAGGGCTACCTTGAGACGATCGTGTCCAATCCTGACATTGACGCGGAGACAAAAGACCGGTTCATCCAGCGGTGCTATGCGCAGAGCCGACGCCTGTCAAGCCTTTTGGCTGACATCTCAACCCTTAACAAACTGGATGACGCTCCTCAAGGCTATGAGTTTGAGAGAGTGAATATTCCGGAACTGCTTCAGTCCATCCAGAGGGACGTGTCCATGCAGATGGAAGCGAATCACGTGACGTTCAGGGCTTTGGTAGATCCCGGAGTGGAGGTGGACGGCAACCCTTCGCTGCTGTATTCAATCTTTAGAAACCTGACGGACAATTCGATAGCTTATGGAGGCGAGGGGGTGACAATCACTGTGCAAGTCCTGTCCGAAGACCCGGATTTTTACACGTTCAGTTTCTCGGACAACGGTACCGGAGTCGCGCCCGAGCATATTCCTCATCTGTTCGAAAGGTTCTACCGTATTGACAAGGGACGCTCCCGCAAGATGGGAGGAACAGGCCTCGGTCTTGCGATCGTCAAGAATTCCGTGCTGCTTCACCGTGGCGCCATTTCCGTCCGGATCGGTGCCGCCGGCGGACTGGAGTTCATGTTCACATTGCCTAAGGCTGAGTAGGCCGCTTCCGGATACGCGAAATCTGGAATGTCTTGTTTGTGAGTGCGGGAAAAAATGCTTATCTTGCAATGCTTCTTAAACCTAAGTATTAGATTTTGATTATTTATTAACAGGCGAAAGCCACCCAAACCCAATTTTATGAAAAGATTTCTTGTTATCCTTGCCGCGTGCTCGCTGATGGCGGCGGTTGTTTCGTGTGAATATGACTCGCCGGACATCAGATTCCAGCAGACCACAACAATCACGAATGACTACAGTGAGGTCGTGAAGGCCCTTCAGGACCAGACACTGGCTCTCTCGAAAAAAATGGAACTCATGGAGGACGCCATGAAGAGCCAGACAATGACCATCTCTGAAAAGATGAATCTTCTTGATGAGGCCTTGAGGAACCTATCCTTGACCCTTTCCCAGAAGATGGAACTCTTGACAAAGGCCTATGAGAACGGAGTCCTTAAGTACGAGGAAATGACCGGCAAACTGATCGGCGAGATTAATTCCATGAATATATCCACGGCGGAGAAACTTGACGCTGTCAAGAAGGCCATCGAGGCTCAGTCTTCCGACCTTTGCGCCAAGCTTGACTTGATACTCTCGCTCTTATCGAGAAGACCGCCGGTGAGGGCTTTGACAGCAACGTTCAGGCTTTGGCTCTTGTGAAGGCGGCGATAGAGTCGCTTTCCGGGTCGCTGGAGGAGAAGCTCGCTGCCGTTGAGAAGGCGGTGAAGGATCAGACGACGGAGCTGAGCGCGAAACTGGCGCTGATCGAGGGCACGGTCAAGGCGGGTCTTGCCGACAATGCGAAGGCTATAGACCTTGTCAAGGATGCCATCGGCTCGCTTCAAGGTTCTCTGGAGGAGAAACTTGCGGCTGTCGAGAAGGCAGTGAAGGATCAGACGACGGATCTTAGCGCGAAGCTGGTTCTTATAGAGGCGGCGGTCAAGGCCGGATTTACCGACAACGCGAAGGCGATTGATCTTGTCAAGGATGCCATCGGCTCGCTTCAGGGTTCTCTGGAGGAGAAACTTGCGGCCGTCGAGAAGGCTGTGAAGGATCAGACGACAGATTTGAGTGCCAAACTTGCGCTTATTGAAGGTGCGGTTGATTCTGGTCTTGTCGGAGATGACAGCACGCTCGGCCTTGTTAGGAAGGCGATAGAGGCTTTGAACGCGACAGCCGGGACAGCCAACGACAAACTGGATGCGATCGAGGAGGCGATTGGTTCCGGGCTTTCCGGCCTCACCACGAAAATGGAAGCCATCCGTGGGGCGTTGGCCCAGGGGCTGATCAATATTACCGAGAAGCAGGACTTGATCCTGACAGCGCTCAACAGTGCATCGACATACCATTTCACTAAGGATGAACTTCTTGAGGTTGGTGATGATTACTTGTATGTTGACGCCGCTTTCTGGAATGCCAATCACGAGAACTATGAGGTGGTCAGGGCACTTAAGGATTTGATTCCATTGTCTTTGCCTCATAAATATAAGTTTTGGTGGAAACAAGCTTCAGGCAGGTATCCGCTATCGGGCAGCGAGACCACAAGTTTTTATGGACCTCTTTACACTAAAGGAGGCATGTTGAATAGCATAATTGACTGGGATGGGGTGATTCTTGCCGTTTATATTGGCCAACATTATGTGAATCCGGATCCTGTGCATGTCGATAGAAATGGTCATTCTTGTTACTATATTAAAAAGGTCCATAAAAACTGCTCATATTGTTTCTGGGTAAAGATAGGAGAACGTGCTGCCGGCAAGAATCTTAAAGTGCAGGATATGATCGGGGCAGACTCTTTCAGAAAAATCAGAAGACCTGATGGAGATTATATCGAGTACGTTCATAAGTCTACGGCAATAAAATCCACAAGCGGAGTTTGGGGGTTTAGAGGATTAGAGTATTTCCCGTCTCAATACCCGGATAATTCCGTAGAGTTTATAATAGTCGAAGATAATTAGTACCATCCGCTACTTATGAAAAGATATTTGACAATCATAATGTTGGCCTTGTCCTCGGGCCTCTTCGCTGATGTGGTGGCGCAGGAGCGGGGGAACAGTGCCTACCGCACCTCCACCTGGAGCCTTTATGCGGAGGGCGGCGCAACGATGGTGCACGGACTGGGGATGTCAAGCGTGGACGCTCCACCGGGTATGAATATCTTCCCGGAGATCGGAGCCGGTGTCTCGTTCAACATCCGTCCTTGGATCCGGCTTGGTTTGAATTACGATTTCTCGAAATATGCCCGTGAGCAGCGGTTCTCCGAGTTCCAGCCTCTGGGCGTTCCAACCGGTGATGGAACGCTTTCAGAGCAATACGGTGGCCTTGCATATTCAAAGATGTGGACTCATTATCATGCGGCTGACGCCACTGTAGAGTTCAATTTGATGGAATTATGGCGGAATCGTGAGGACAAGCGCTTCAACCTTTATGCGGGAGCCGGTTTCGGCTGGCTCTTCGCCAAAGGGAACACTTATGACATCACGATGGGACATGAGCGCTGGAGCGGGTCGTACAAGGAGACGATCAACACTTGGCTGGACGCGGTGAACTCCAGGCATAAGTACGATGTCGGTTATTTTCCGATGCTGCTGTCCGCCGAGTTTGACGTGAGTCCCGTGGTGACTGTGGGCGTTCAGGGCAACTACAAGCGGCTTCTCAGTCGCGACAACGCTCCCAAAGGAATTGGCACAGCATCTGTTGTCTTGAGACTGAATATTTTAGGCTCAAAATCCGGCTACAGGAGCACCGGGCGCAAGTTGCGTGAATCCGAGCTTGCCTTGGCCGCGATGACCGTGGCCGGGGCGGCGGCCAAGGCGGACTGTGAGGCTTCCGGCAAAGCCAAGGATGAGGCTCTCGCATCTGCCAAGACCGAGAACGCCGCGCTGAAGTCCCGGGTGGAGGCCCTTGAGAAAGAAAACGCAGGGCTTAAGGCGCGCCGCACCAATAAGGTTCTTCAGGATCTTACCGTTCAGTTCTCCAATGACAGTTTCAAGCTCAGCGCTGCCGCAAAGACTGATCTTGAAGCTTTCGCCGGACGGCTTAAGTCCACGGAGGGCGTTGAGCTTGTCGTTGTCGGAGAGGCTTCCGCCACAGGAGGCAGCGGACATAACCAGCGGCTCAGTGAGCTGCGCATCGAGACAGTGCTGGATTACCTGCGGAAGCAGGGCGTAGATTGCAGCCGTGCCCTCCGCCAGCCTCTCGGCGATTCCGCCGGTGACGCCTCCGACTCTGCCCGCCGTGCGACAATCCTTGTTGTCTCTCGTGGAGAGTAAGTGGTTAATAATCAGCAAATTGAAAAGATGTCCTCCTGCCCATAACGGGTAGGAGGACATTAGCTTAATATTAAGATATTCAGATAGTTATCTTCCACTGTGGAACGGGGTGGGGTGGGGGAATGGTGGTGCGGCAAACCTTGGCCATCCACGGCTATTAGCGAGAGGGATCCACGGCTATTAGCGGGAGGGATCCAGCTATAGGCTGGGAGGGACGGAGCGCAAAGCGCGTAGGGTTTGCCGTGCCACCATACCCTGCTCACTACTCCCGGAAGCCTTTGGAGGCGCGGAGGAGGTGGCGGAGGGAGCTGGTGAGCTCGCGGGTCTCCTGAAGGAGGTTCAGGTAGAGGTAGGCGACGGTGATGTTCTCTTTGGAGGACTGCATCCGCTGCATCTGGGCCTCACGGGCCTTCTCAAGACAATCCTTCAGCTCCTCAGCCTCGCGGCGAACCTCATCGACCTCATCGTAGGAATCTGTCTGGAGAATCTTCCCGGTGCGTCTCAGGAGGAACAGTACCGTGTCCCTCAATGGGATATATTCCTTGACCTGCTCCTTGCTCAGCGGCACGAAGTTGTTGTCCACGTGTTCCTCACAAGGGTCGGCGATGCGCCTCAGGCAGTAGAGTATCTCTTCACAGGAGTTCCTTCCGAGGTGGAACCAGGTGTTCTTCTCCATCGCGACCTCCGGGTCAATTTTACGGAACCCGATCATCTCCTTACGTCTGCTGTTCTTCAGCTCCTCCCTCTTGCGTCTCATGGTGCTCTCAGCCTTGTGCAGCATTCCGAGATTCTCCTTGATGAAGCCATCGGTGATCTGGCGGAAGGTCGTGTTGACATATTCAAGGAAGTCGGACTGACTGTCGGCTATGTGCTTGCTCAGAAGAGTAAGGATCTCGCCCTTGTCGGTGCTGAGCATCATCTGGTTGAAGGTCACGTCTCCGTTCTCTTCCTCCGCCTTTTTCTTGTAGCGGATGTTGCTGCGGATGAGCAGGAAGATCGCGAGCGCCATCATGATGCAGGCGGCGACGAAGCCTCCGACGTGCATCAGCATCGCCACGAGGAAGCAGAGAATGAAGGCCGCTCCGGCTGTGATGAACCAGCCTCCGATGACGGAGACGACACCAGTCACTCTATAGACAGCGCTCTCTCGTCCCCAGGCACGGTCGGCCAGAGAGGAACCCATCGCTACCATGAATGTGACGTAAGTTGTTGAAAGAGGTAGTTTAAGGGATGTTCCGAGGGCTATCAGCAGACCTGCCACAACCAGATTGACCGTGGCCCTGACCTCATCGAATGCCGCTCCTTCCGGAAGTCTGGCCTCGTCGGTGTTGAAACGCTTCTCGCACCAGGCCTTGACGTTGTCCGGCACGACATCCTGGAAGAAATTGGCGGTGTTGTTGGAGAATCTGACCAGAACCCTGGCTATCTTCGACGAGCCGAACATCTCGTCACCCTCGCTCTGCCTGGAAAGGTCCACGGAGGTCTTGATCACGTTGTGGGCTTTCTTCGATGTCGCGAGCGAGAACACCATCACCGCGCCTGCCGCCACAAGGAATATCATCGGACTTTTGGCCGGTCCCTCAAGTGACGACATCATGAAGGTGGAAGGGTCCGAGGCTCCGCTTGCGGCAAAGTCAGTGTAGGCGGAATATCCCGCCAGAGGCACTCCGATGAAGTTGACGAGGTCGTTGCCGGCGAATGCCATCGCAAGGGCGAAAGTTCCCATCAGTACCAGGATCTTGAACACATTGACTTTCAAGAAATAGAGAAACTGCATGATGGCTGTTGACGCGAGAAAGCATATTCCCAGAATGGCAAGGGTGTGATTTTGGATATATTCGTAGATTTCCGGCGTGACGAAAGACATGCTTTTGATGCCTTTGAACAGCATGAAGTAGAAGATGGCTGTCGTGGCGACGCCACCGAATATTCCTATCTTCCACTTGAGGTTCTTCTTGTAGGTGAATGTGAAGACAAGACGGGAGATGTACTGCAGGACGATTCCGAAGAAGAACGCTATGGCGACGGAAACGAATATGGCCATGATCATGCCGAGCGCCTTCTCCGTGTTCATCAGGTCTCCTATCGTAAGTCCGGTTGTGTCGTTCGCAAGTTTCAGCAACACAAACGCAGTCGTGCCTCCAAGCAACTCAAACACAAGGGAAACCGTTGTCGAGGTCGGAAGCCCGAGGTTGTTGAATATGTCAAGCAGGATCACGTCGGAGATCATCACGGCGAGGAAGATGAACATCAGCTCCTTCAGGGAGAACATCGCCGGATGGAATACTCCATTCCTTGCGACTTCCATCATTCCGTTGCTCATCGTCGCTCCCATGAACACTCCGACAGCGGCCACGATGATGATTGTCCTGAACTTGGCCACTTTGGCGCCTATCGCTGAGTTCAGGAAGTTGACAGCGTCGTTGCTGACTCCGACCATCAGGTCGAACACCGCCAGCACGAACAGGAACACCACAAACACAAGGTAAATCTCACTCATAATTTTTCTCTACTATTACGAACGCAAAATTCACCATAAAATGTTACCGGACGGTTGCAACCGTGTTACATTTCGGTTACAATCTATTGTTTGTATTGGTGGCGCTTCGGCAAGCCCAAAGCATAGCCACTTGACAGCGGAAAAATCAAATGGCGGATTTTGGTAACGTGCAAAATCCGCCATTTGCCTTTTTCCGCTGTCATCAAGCACGGTAGAAGCCGGCTTATGATTGTATGTGCCCCTGTCTGGGTATAATGTTCCAACCCTTGAACCGAAGTGACTGCACAACATAAAAATCCCTCTGAAAGATTTCCAGAGGGATAGCAAATGGATGTGTCGGAAAATTATTTAGCCTTACCCTGCTTGGCCACAGCTTCCTGCTTGCGCTTGAGCTCCTCAGGATCAGCAAGATAGTAATCCTTTACGAGATTGAGGTCGTCATCGAACTCGAACACGTAAGGGGTTGCGGTAGGGATGTTGAGGCCGACGATGTCAGCGTCAGAGATTCCCTTGAGGTGCTTCACAACGCCACGGAGGCTGTTGCCGTGAGCCACAACCACGATGTTGTCGTGCTGCTTGAGGGCTGGGAAGATCTCGCACTCCCAGTAAGGCATAACACGCTCGATGCAGTTCTTGAGAGCCTCTGTGCGCGGGATGTACTGGTCAGGAACGAGAGCGTAGCGAGGATCCTTGGTCGCGCTGTTAGGGTCGTCCTCCGGAAGGTTGTGCGGAGCCACGTCGAAGCTGCGGCGCCAGATGAGCACCTGCTCGTCGCCGTACTTCTGGGCGGTCTCGGCCTTGTTCAGACCCTGAAGCATTCCGTAGTGCTTCTCGTTGAGTCTCCAGGTCTTCTTTACAGGAATCCAGTCGAGATCCATAGCGTCGAGGACGTTGTTGAGGGTCTTGATGGCTCTCTTAAGATAAGAGGTGTAGGCCACCTCGAAGGTGATGCCGGCCTCTTTGAGGGCCTTTCCGGCGTCGAGGGCTTCCTGTACACCCTTCTCGCTGAGGTCAACGTTGGTCCAGCCTGTGAACCTGTTCTCCTTGTTCCACTGGCTTTCGCCGTGACGGATAAGTACTATTCTTTTCATATTCCTAAAAATTTTGGTTTTTTACTTTTTATTCCGCAGTCGCTTCGACAGGCTCAGCGACCACAGACTCTCGGTCACAGGGCTTGTCGAAGTGACCATAAAGGGCTGCAAATTTACATCATTATTCCGATTCGTCAAACTGGTTGCCCATAATCATGAGCAGCTTGTCGCCCACCTTTAGCTTGACCGAACCGTCCGGAACAATCAGCTCGCCGTCTCTCTTGATCATCACAACACGGGTTCCCTCCGGTAACGCAACCTCCTTAAGTGTGTCACCGGCAGCGAGATCCGTCTCTGTCAGCCTGTGGTCCATCAACTTGCCGGCCTCCTCCGGAATCTCGATTCCGAATGTCTCCGGAGCTTTCTCCTGAGGCAGGGCAAGGTTCAGCTTGCGCGCCACCGCAGGAATACTCATGCCTTGGATCAGCATGGAAACCATCGTGATGAAGAATACGATGTTGAAGATCTGTTCGGAGCCCGGAATGTCAGCCACGACAGTGAATATGGCGAAGATGATCGGAGTGGCTCCTTTCAGACCTACCCAAGAGATGAGCACCCTTGCCCTGAACGAGAGCTTCCTGAAAGGCAGGAGCGAGATGAACACCGCCAACGGACGGCCTATAAAAGTAAGGAATATTCCGATGAGAAGTGCCACGGGAGCCACGGACAGCATCTCCTTAGGGTTCACGAGAAGCCCAAGCGTGAGGAACATTCCCATCTGCATCAGCCAGGTGACCGTGTCGCTGAACCTGAAGACCTCTCTCTTGTGGGCCATCGGCTTGTTGCCTATGATCACACCGGCGAGGTAGATGGCGAGGAATCCGTTGCCGTTGACGAGTCCGGTGATCGAGTAGATGAAGAACCCGATGCTCAGCACGAGGATGGCATAGAGTGAGGCTCCGTTCAGTTTCAGTTTCCCGAGAGCCCAAGAGAAAGCCCTGCCGAGACCCACACCCATAATAGCTCCGATTCCAAGCTGCATCGTGAATGTCAGCAAGGCGTTGCCGATCATCCGTGGGTAGTCGATGTCGATTCCGGAGGCCGGCTCGAAAAGCTGCTGGGCGCATTGGATCAGCACGATGGTGATGACGTAGGCCATCGGGTCGTTGGAACCGGACTCCAGCTCAAGGACCGGCTGGAGGTTCTCCTTCAGCTTCATCTTTGCGTTCCTCAGGATGTTAAACACTGACGCTGAGTCGGTTGACGACATCACGGCCGCAAGCAGAAAGCACATCACGGTGGACATTCCCTCGGAGAGGTGTCCCACCCTTGTCAACAGATAAATGAATCCGCCCGTGAACAAGGCCGTCAGGAACACCCCGACGGTGGACAGCACGATTCCTTCTTTTAGTACGGGTTTTATCGTGTCGAACTTCGTCTCAAGACCACCGCAGTATAGGATTACACATAGCGCTATGGTACCGATGAACTGTGCGATGTGGAAATTGTCGAACGCGAGTCCTAATCCATCGACACCGAACGCCATTCCGACGACGATGAACAGGAGCAGGACCGGGATTCCGAACTTGAAACCGGCCCGGCTGATGAGTATCGACGTGAAAATCAGAACGGATCCTATAAGGAGTATGTTCTCCGGAGAAAACTGTAGCATATTATTGTATTATTCTGTTTTTCTTCTCATAGTCGCGGCACCAGTCCCGCAGCGGGCATTCCCCGCATTTCGGGTTTCTTGCCGTGCATGTGTATCGTCCGTGGAGGATGAGCCAATGGTGGGCTCTTGCCCTCAATCCTTCGGGAATGTGCGCTTCGAGCTCTTTCTCGACCGCCTCCACTGTCTTCCCGTCCGACAGCCCCATCCTGTGCGAGACACGGAAAACATGCGTGTCCACAGCGATGACCGGCTTGTCATAGATCACGGAGGCGAGCACGTTGGCCGTCTTTCGCCCGACTCCCGGAAGAGTCATAAGCTGGTCTATGTCCGAGGGAACTTCGCCGGCATATTCATCCGACAATTTTTGAGCCGTCCCGATGAGGTGTGCGGCCTTGCTGTTGGGGTAGGAGATGCTTTTGATCACAGCCATGACTTCTTCGAATGACGCTGCGGCCAGATCCTCAGGTTTGGGGAACTTTCTGAACAGTTCCGGCGTGACCATATTCACCCTTCTGTCAGTGCATTGCGCGCTCAGGATCACCGCCACAAGCAGCTGGAACGGGGATTCGTAATGCAACTCCGTCCGCACCTCGGGCTGGTTGGCCTGAAACCAGGAGAGTATCTGATCGTATCTGTCTTTTTTCAGCATGGCTTTAGATGGTCAGCGCGAGGTCGATCACTTCGTCGTTGAGGTTTTCATTGCATCTCTCGTCCTTGCAGACGAACACCCTTCCCGGGTACTTCTCGAAAATGGTCCTGTTGTGGGTCACCATGACGACGGCCGTGCCTTCCTCCTTGTTGATCCCGGTCAGCAGACGCAGGATTCCGTCCGCTGTCTCGTTGTCCAGATTGCCGGTCGGCTCGTCGGCGATGATGAGCTTAGGCCTGTTCAGCAGCGAGCGCGCTATCGCTATTCTCTGCTGCTCACCTCCGGAAAGCTGATGTGGCATCTTGTGCGCCTTGTTCTCCATCCCCACATCGTGAAGCACCTCGATGATCCGCTTGTCGATCTCGTCGCGGTCTTTCCATCCGGTTGCCTTGAGCACGAACTCCAGATTGCTCTCGACAGTCCTGTCCATCAGCAGCTGGAAATCCTGAAACACCACCCCGATCTTGCGTCTGAGGTAGGGAATATCCTTGTCTTTCAGTCCGTTGAGTTTGAATCCGCAGACCTCGCCCGATCCCTTTTCAAGAGGGTTCTCGCCGATCATCGTGCGGATGATCGAAGTCTTGCCGGTTCCGACCTTGCCGACGATGTAGATGAAGTCTCCCGGAAATATGTCCATGTCAAGCCCGTAGATCACGGTGCTCTCTCCATTCACGATGTCCGCGTCCCTGAATGAGACCAGCGGCTCGCTTTTTGATGATGATTGCGCGTTCACTTCCATAGTAACGCAAATATACTTTATTTTTCGGGTATATTTAAGTAAATTTGTAGAATATTTTTCGTGAAGGAAATGATTGGAGACTATATGAAAAGCAAACTTGCAGCAGTGCTTCTCGCGGCCTTGTCCATCGGCTTCGGGACAGCTTTGGAAGCGCAGGAGACCAGGCAGGACGAGTACCGTCTCGCCACTGAACTCTACGAGCATGGAATGTTCGAGAGGGCCGGGAGCATATTCGGAGACATCTATGCCGGAAGCGGTGATGTCATGGCCGGAGGCTACGAGGCCCTGTGCGCCGTGAGACTTCAGGAAAGAGGCAACGAGACCTTGGCTGATGAATATGCCAGGACGCATCCCTATTCCTCCCTCCTGCCTCAGATCCATTTCTACAAGGCCTTGAACTGTTTCGACGCGCAGGACTACAAATCCGCGGTCGCCGAGTTCGGCAAGGTCGATGGAAAGAGGCTGCCGTCCGGGCTGGTCGCTGAATATTCCTTCAAGGAGGCATATTCCTATTTCGAGGAAGGCCTGCTCGTGAAGGCCAGGTCTCTGTTTGAGAAGGCCGACAAGATGCCGCATTCGGACTACACTGCTCCGTCGAGGTACTCGTTGGGCTACATCAATTATTCCGAGAAGAATTTCGACGAGGCCTACGACTGGTTCGAGAAGGCCGCGAGGGATCCCCGGTTCGCGGAGATGTCCGCCTACTACATGACCGAGTGCAGATTCATGAAGAAGGACTATTCCTACGTGCTCAAGAACGGCCTGACACTTTTCGATAACGCCCCTCAGGAGCGCCAGAGGCATCTTGCGAGGATCATCTCGGAGTCGTATCTGGCCAAGGGCGACACGGAAAAGGCCAAGGAATATTACGACAGGATCGGGAACACAGACCGGGACATGGACCGTGATGATTATTTCTACGCCGGTTCGGTACTCTATGCCACAGGTGACTACAAGGGTGCCATCGACAACTTCTCCCTGATGAAGGACAGGACGGATTCCATCGGGCAGATAGCAAACTACAGCCTGGCCTACAGCTACATCCAGACGGGTAACAAGGTCGCCGCGCTGGACGCTTTCAAAGATGCCTCGCAGCGGTCTTTCAACCCGGACATCGAGGAGGACGCGCATTTCAACTACGCCAAGCTGTCCTTCGACCTGAACCACAACCCGTCGGTATTCAATGAATATCTCTCCAGATATTCCGACAAGAAGAAAGGGGAGAGGATCTACAGCTATATGGCGCTGGCCTCGCTCTACAACCACGACTACGCCGGAGCCGTGGAGGCATATTCCAACATAGACATGCTGGACAATGACCAGAAGGCCAATTACATGAAGGCCAACTATCTGCGCGCGGAACAGCTTGTGGAGACCGGTTCCTGGAGGGATGCGGTTCCTTTCCTGAGGGCTTCTACTTTCTATGCTGACAGGCGCTCTCCGTTCTCCCAGCTTTCAAGGTATTGGCTCGGCGAGTCCTACTACCGCAGCGACCAGTTCGACAAGGCGCTGGACACATTCAAGGATCTGTACAACAATTCCGCGCTGGAGGGCAAGACGGAAGGCCGCCTGATCCCTTACGATCTGGCTTACTGCTACTTCCGTCTCGGGGACTACGACAACGCCGCCAAATGGTTTGATGAATATCTCGGCTCCCGCAACCCTTCGGAAGGGGAGGATGCCGCCGTTCGCCGCGCCGACTGCGACTTCATCAGGAAAGACTACAAAACCGCTGTCAGTGAATATGAAAACGCATTGAAAAGGTTCCCGTTCAAGAACAATCTCTACCCGAACTACCGTGCCGGAATCGCCTACGGGCTTATGGGGGACATGAACGGCAAGATCGGTGCGCTTTCAAAGGCGTTGGAGGCAAGACCGTCCGTGGAGTACTACTCTGACGCCATGTTCGAGCTCGGCAGGGCCTACGTCGCCGCCGGCAGGAATGACGATGCGGTCTCCGCATTCACGAAGCTCCGCTCGTCCACCAATGACAAGACCATTGTGGCCCGCTCCCTGATAGAGCTTGGAATGATCTCAAGGAATATGTCCGAGTACGACCGCTCCCTTGACTACTACAAGCAGGTGATCACAGAGATGCCGGGCACTGAATATGCCCAGGACGCTCTTCTGGCCATTGAGTCGATCTACCAGTCGCAGGGACGCACTGACGAGTACATTGATTTCGCCGACAAGGCCGGTGTGATCAAGGACAAGTCCGACAGCGAGAAGGAGACGATGTACTTCAACGCCGCCGAGCAGGTGTTCCTCACGGAGAACTACGGTAAGGCTCTGGCTTCGCTCCAGACCTATCTTGAGCGTTATCCGTCCGGTCAGAAAGTTCCGGAGGCGGAGTTCTATGTCGCTGAATGTTACAGGAACACAGGCAAGAAGGAACAGGCTTGCGATTGGTACAAGAAGTCGCTGGAGAAAGGTGACGGCTTGGCGTTCGCGGAAACGGCCATCCTGAACTTCTCAAAGCTGTCCTACGATCTGCAACGCTACAAGGATGCGTTCGGAGGCTATTCGTCTCTGCTTGAGGAAGCGAAGATCGAGAACAACAGGCACACTGCAAGGGTCGGGATGATGCGTTCCGCCTACAGGGCGGGAGACTGGGCTTCCGCACGGTCTTGCGCCGACAAGGTGAAGGGTGACGGAAAGAGCACTGCCGCCGAGATCCGTGAGGCTGATTACTTCAAGGCCAAGTCGTTGCTTTCGATGAACGAGCGTGAGGCAGCGTTTGAGATATTCAAAAGCCTCAGTTCCGCTCCTTCCACATCCGAGGGTGCCGAGGCGGCCTACATGATCATTCAGGATGCGTACGACCAGGGCAAGTACGACACCGTGGAGAAGAAGGTCTATGCTTTCGCCGAAAGGGCCGGGGATCAGAGCTATTGGTTGGCCAAGGCGTTCATTGTTTTGGGTGACTCTTTCGCCGAGCAGGATAATCTCGCTCAGGCCAAGGCCACGTTCGAGAGCGTCCAAAGCGGCTATAAACCCGCGGCTGGCACGTCCGATGATGTTCTTGACAATGTCCGGATGCGTCTTGACAAGCTTAAAGAATTGATGTAGAAATGAATATGAAAAAAGCATATTTTGTGTCCGCGGCTCTGCTGATGTCCGCCGCGGTCTCCTTCGGACAGAATTTCAACCCGACCGTAGAGGTCACGAACACCTATCATGGCAGTCCTTCCGAGGTACAGAAGCCTCTTCTTGGAATGAATGTGCCGGATTCCCTGCTGAGGTTCGATCTGGATTTTGACTATGAGGTTTTCAACAAGCCTTATCAGGGAGCCTACAACTTCAAGCCTTACATGCTGGACATGAGGCCGGAGAAGGATGCCTGGAGAGGACGTAAGCTTTACCTTAAGGCCGGAGCGGGTTACACTTTCCATCCTCAATTGGAGTTCGTGTTCAGTCCTGAGCGGAAAGGACCGTTCCAGATGAGTGTGTACGCCAGCCACAAGTCCTATTTCGGGAATTATCACGAGATCGCTCCGCAGATGAAGGAGGATGGTGTCTACCGTCTGAAGAAATCAGGGGAACATTTCAGCGGCTATGACGCCTTGACTGCCGCCGGTTTTGACGGGCTCTACAGCTGGGACAGGACTATACTGTCTTTCGGCCTTGGCTATTACGGAGTCGCTGCCAAGGACTCTCGCATGTCCCGTTGCCTCAACGCTTTTGATTTCAAAGCCAGAGTCCGTTCCAACAATGATGCGGAGTCGTATTTCTATTACGATGTGGCGATGAAGGGGAGAATCGCCAGTGACAAGATGGATCTTGACAAAATACCTGTCAGGATGTATTCCGGCGGGTTGTCGGGCAAATGGAATATACTCTCGCCGGACAGGCAGAGCGAGTCTTGGTTCATCTTGGATGGCCTTGCCGGAACCGTGCTGGACGGTTACCGGAGCATTCTTGTGGGATTCGAGGGAGAGACAAGTTCCTATGGGAAGTTTTACGACGGCAATCTTGGCCGGATCGCCATCGTTCCAAGCTACAGAGTCAAATCCGGACGCTGGGATCTGAATCTTGGCCTCAAGCTTGAATCCGTCTTCAGGAACGATGCTTCCGACACGCTTTGTTTCCGTAAGATGACCGGCGGAAAGGGACAGTTTGTCTATCCTGATGTCCACATCGGTTTCGCGGCGGGAGATCGTGTCCGCATCTATGCCGACGCCACGGGCGGAAGCCGTTTGAACACATATTCATCCCGGATCGCAGGCACTCATCATTATAACCCATTGTTCCTTACTCCTGCCGATCATGGTTTGATGACATCCATGATTGACAATTCGGTTGAGAATCTCAATGCCAGAATAGGTGTGAAAGGGACAGTCTCCTCCCTTTTCCGGTTCGATGTCAATGGCGGCGTGGGGATTTATGAGAACCTTTTGATGGAGTCTGGCCGGTTCATGGAGTCATCTTTCTTCGCCAATGCGTCATACTCCGATGCGAACCTGATTTTCGCCAATGTCTCGCTGGGGTATCAGTCCGAACGTTTGGATGTGGAGGCCGACTTGCGGTACAGAAGCCTGTCGTTCCCGGACAAGGATGCGGACAATCTCGGATTCGCTCTCCCGAATTATAGTGGGGATTTGAGGATGAAGTACAACATCAATTCCCGACTTTACGCCGGGGTCTCTGTCTCGGCTTCCTCATGGCGTGAGGGACGATGCGGAAGATTGGCTTTTAAGGAACACCCTGACTTGGTTGAGGATTCTTTTGAGTATGCTTCTGTGGAGAAAGTTGAGGCCCGGATTCCTGGCTATGTCGATTTTGGACTGAACTGCGGCTACAAGTTCAATCGCAAGTGGACTCTGTGGCTGGAGTCCGGCAATCTGCTTTGCCAGACGATACAGAGGACGCCGTTCTATGCGGAGAAAGGACCTTGGGTCACCGCCGGAATATCTCTGAATCTTTAAGAAGCTGTTTTGACTTGTTTGAAATGTTCTTTGAGGTGAAAAATCTTCATTTTCTTCCCGCTTCTTCAGTCAGATAGCACCGCTATCTTCCTTGGAAGAAGCGGTCGAAACTGAAGTTTTTCACTCTCAAACCTTCAAACAAACAATTCAAAACAGCTTCTAAGAATATAAATACAGCTCGATTGAGGGCAATGTGGAAATAAATTTCGCATTGCCCTCATTTTTTATTAAATTTGTCTGTTTTATGGACAGACCATATAAACTTGATAAAAACAGGTTATAGAATATGATTGAGAACGAAGAGATGAAGAAAGCGGAAGAACAATATTCCGCAAGCAGTATTCAGGTGCTGGAAGGCCTTGAGGCGGTGAGGAAAAGACCTTCGATGTACATCGGCGACATCGGGGAGAGGGGACTCCATCATCTTGTCTATGAGGTGGTTGACAATGGTATCGATGAGGCGATGGCCGGTTACTGTACCGAAATCGGTGTCACGATCCTCCCGGACAATTCCATCAGGGTCACTGACAACGGCCGAGGAATCCCTACCGGAATGCACCCGAAGGAACACCGTTCCGCCCTTGAGGTTGTCATGACCGTTCTTCATGCCGGAGGCAAGTTCAACAAGGACAGCTATAAAGTGTCCGGCGGTCTGCATGGAGTAGGTGTCTCCTGCGTGAACGCCCTTTCCGACAGTCTCGTCGCAGAGGTTCACCGTGAGGGGCATATATTCGTGCAGAAATATTCAAAGGGCAAGCCACTCGCCCCTGTGGAGATTGTCGGAGACTGCAATGACACCGGAACCATCATCACCTTCCATCCCGATCCGACCATATTCACCCAGACAATTGTTTATAAATATGACACCCTCGCCGCAAGGATGCGTGAACTGGCCTATCTGAACAAAGGCATCAAGATCACCATCACCGACGAGAGGGAACTGGTTGATGAATATGTCACCGATGAGAACGGCAACTCCAAGCCTACCGGAAAGCGGCTTTACCGCGGGGATGTCTTCTATTCCAAGGAAGGTCTGAAGGAGTTCATCGACTACCTTGACGCCGGCGCCACCCAGCTTATTCCTGAGCCTGTGTGCGTGCAGAGCGACAAGGTGATACCTATCGACATCGCCCTCTCGTACAACAACGGATTCTCCGAGAAGATATATTCATACGTCAACAACATCAACACCATCGAGGGTGGAACGCATCTTCAAGGTTTCAAGATGGGTCTTTCGCGCTCGCTGAAGAATTACGCCGAGAAGAACAATCTGCTCGCCAAGTTCAAGGGTGACCTCGCTCCTGAGGATTTCCGTGAGGGTTTGACCGCTGTTGTCTCCGTGAAGATCGCCGAGCCTCAGTTCGAGGGACAGACCAAGACGAAACTTGGCAACCCGGAGGCCACATCGGCTGTTTCCCAGGCCACATCGGCGGCTATGGACCAGTACCTTGAGGAGCATCCAAAGGAGGGCAAGCTGCTAATTGAGAAGATCGTGCTTGCCGCCACCGCCCGCAGCGCCGCCCGCAAGGCCCGTGAGATGGTGCAGAGGAAGACCGCTATGACGGGAGCCGGAATGCCAGGCAAACTGGCCGACTGCTCAGAGAGGAATCCTGAGAAGTGCGAGCTCTTCCTTGTCGAGGGAGATTCCGCCGGTGGAACAGCCAAGCAGGGACGTGACAGAAGGATCCAGGCCATCCTGCCGTTGAGGGGTAAGATCCTTAACGTGGAGAAGGCGGCCGGGGACCGTGCGTTCGACAGCGTTGAGGTAAGGAACATCTACACGGCTCTTGGAGTCACTGTGGCACAGGAGGATGAGAACGGAGAGAAGAAGATGGATCTCAGCAAGCTGCGTTACCACAAGGTAATCATCATGACCGATGCCGATGTCGATGGTAGCCACATCGCCTGCCTTATCCTGACGTTCTTCTTCCGCTACATGTTTGACCTCATCAAGAACGGCTATGTCTATCTTGCCACCCCTCCGCTTTATCTTGTGAAGAAAGGCAAGGAGGAAGTGTATTGCTGGACCGACGAGCAGAGGTTTGAGGCCACGGCACGTCTGGGCAAGGGCTCAGACAAGGGCGTGACCGTGCAGAGATACAAAGGTCTTGGTGAGATGAGCGACCAGCAGCTTTGGGACACCACCATGGATCCTGCAAGGAGACGTCTCCGTAAGATCACCATTGACAACGCCGCCGAGGCCGAGAGGACATTCTCGATGCTGATGGGTGACGATGTCCCTCCAAGAAGGCAGTTCATCGAGGAGAACGCCCATTACGCTAATATTGATGCATAAATAATTAAAACACAATAGAAATGCTTGACATTTTTGACAGAATCGAAAGGGACTCAGGCGGTCCTATCGGACAATACTTCGATCAGGGCTTCGGCTACTACATGTACCCGAAGCTTGAGGGCGAGCTTGGCCCTCACATGACTTTCAACGGAAAGGAGGTTCTGAACTGGAGTCTGAACAACTATCTCGGGCTTGCGAACCATCCTGAGGTTCGCAAGGCTGACGCCGAGGGTGCCGCTAAGTGGGGACTGGCCTATCCAATGGGAAGCCGTATGCTTTCCGGCCACACCGCCCTGCACGAGAAACTTGAGAGGATGTTCGCTGATTTCGAGAAGAAGGAGGACGCGTTCCTGTTCAACTTCGGCTATCAGGGAATCGTCTCCGCGATCGACTGCCTTACCGCCCGTCACGACGTGATCGTCTATGACGCGGAGGCTCATGCCTGCCTTCTTGACGGAATCCGTCTCCACATCGGCAGCAAGTACAAGTACCGTCACAACAACATCGTTGACTGTGAGAAGGTTCTGGCCAGAGCCTGCAAGGAGGCTGAGGAGAGCGGCGGAGGTGTCCTGCTCATCACTGAAGGCGTTTTCGGCATGACCGGGGCGATGGGAATCCTTGACCGGATCGTTGAGCTTAAGAAGAAATACAGCTTCCGCATATTCATTGATGACGCCCACGGCTTCGGCCTGCTTGGCGAGCATGGACGCGGAACTTCCGAGGAACTGCATTGCATGGACGGCATTGATCTTTACATCGGAGCCTTCGCGAAGTCTATGGCCTCGATCGGAGGCTTCATCGCCGGTCCTCGCAAGATCATCAACTACCTGCGTCTGAACATGCGCTCCCAGATGTACGCCAAGTCACAGCCGATGGCGTTCGTGTACGGCAACATCAAGCGTCTGGAGATCATCATGTCTCCGGAAGGCGACGAGCTCCGCAAGAGGTGCTGGCACGTGACCCACACCCTTCAGGAAGGCTTCAAGGAACTCGGATTCGACATCGGTGAGGCTCAGGCCTGCGTGATTCCGATCCACATTGACGGCGGAGGCGTGGCCCAGGCCACCAAGATCGCGATGGATCTTCGTGAGAACTACCGCATCTTCTGTTCGATGGTCATCTATCCTGTCATCCCTAAGGGAATGGTGATATTCAGAATCGTATGTACAGCCGTCCACACCGACGAAGACATAGCGTACACACTCAACGCTTTCAAGGAGATCAAGCAGAAGCTTGACGCCGGCGCTTACGACGGTGATGACATCGCTGCTAAAACCATTATGTAATTAACTGCTGATTAGTGGCTTGTATGCGTCCTGAATATTTCAAGGATAAGGTCATTATCATTACGGGAGCCAGCTCTGGAATAGGGTTGGCTTCTGCCCGTCTCTTTGGGTCGTTCGGGGCGAATGTCGTGATGGCCGCAAGGTCGTTGGACAAGCTTCAGGAACTGGCTCCGTCAGTGAACGCCGCTCCTGACAAGGTTCTGTGTGTCAAGACTGACGTGACGAAGGAGGATGACTGCCGGAATCTCATTGACTGCACTGTCCGGAAATATGGCCGCATCGACATCTTGGTGAACAACGCCGGTATCTCGATGAGGGCTATGTTCAAGGACTTGGATCTCAGCGTGATCCGCTCTTTGATGGATGTGAATTTCTGGGGTACGGTGCAGTGCACGAAATTCGCCCTGCCATATTTGCTCCAGAGTAGGGGACAGGTGGTCGGGGTGATCTCGATCGCCGGTTTCTCCGCCCTTCCTGCGAGGACTGGATATTCAGCGTCCAAGTACGCCATCCGCGGCTTCCTTGACACCATCCGCATCGAGCATCTCAAGGACGGGCTGAACGTGCTTGTCTTCGCTCCTGGCTACACGGACTCCAATGTCCGCAAGGCCGCGCTGACCGCCGACGGAAGTCCTCAGGGCGAGACTCCTTTGAAAGAGGACAAACTGATGAGCGCCGAGAAATGCGCCGAGTACCTTGCCAAGGGACTTCAGAAGAGAAAGTCCCAGATGATTTTAACTGGCTTGGGAAAGATTACAGTGCTGGCTCATAGGCTTTTCCCTCGTTTGACAGACAAGTTGACCTACGGTTTCATCGCCAAGGAGGCGGGGAGTCCGTTCAAATAACAGTATAGAAGAATGAAACTGCCGCGCGTGTCCATAAACTACAGAGTGCTTGTTCCTCTTGCCTTTCTGTTTGTGATCCTCACACTCATATTCCCGAGGACCGCAAAGTTCAGTTATGACTACAGGAAGGGTTCTCCGTGGTCTCACGAGACGCTTTTGGCGCAGTTTGATTTCCCGGTTCTCAAGACAGACGAGCAGATCCGCGAGGAGAGGAGCAGGAACAAGTCAATTGTGATTCCTTATTATAGGTATCGTCAGGACATCGTTGACAACTGCCGCAAGGCGGCGGAGGGGATTGAGATGGGGGCATATTCATACCTCCGTCCCCTGATTGTGTCCTCGATGGACGGAATATATTCCAGCGGAGTGGTGCCGGATGAGGGAGTGAAACTGGACGGCCGCGCGGATCCTTCCAGTGCGGTGCTTTACATCCAGAGGGACAAGAGAGCCGTGAAGAAACCGGTGGAGGAGGTCTTCAAGGAATCGGAGGCCAAGAACCGTCTGCTTTCCTCGGTGACTGCCAAGTACCCGAGAGTCAATGCTGATTCGGTTCTCCGGGCAGCCGGAATCTATGATTTCATAGTTCCTAACCTTGACTATGATCCGAAGACAACAGAACTTGTCCATTCTGAGTCCTCAAGTCAGGTTTCCACCACGCAGGGTTTTGTCAGTGCAGGTCAGTTGATCGTCTCCGAAGGTGAGATAGTGACTGCGGAAATAGCCCAGATCCTTGACTCCTACAAGGTTGAGTACGAGAACAGCATGGGCTACGGCGGGCCGAGGATCCTCTTCTGGCTCGGCAACGCCTTCATCGCCTTCGTGCTGGTGCTGATGTTCTTCCTGATGATCTACTTCCTGAACAGGAAACTGTTTCTGGATCATCGCAAGTTCTGGTACCTGATCTTCATATTCATCATCTCCTCTGTTTTGGCCTTGGTCATCAACAAGTTTGCACCGAGGTGCCTCTACATGATCCCTTTCACTTTGACCGCGCTTTACCTTGAGGCTTTCTTCAAGAACAAGGTGATCTTCCCGATCTGCTGCGTGTCGTTCCTGCCGCTGCTGGTCTTCGCCGAGAACGGAACGGTGCTTTTCGTGATGTTCCTGCTCGCGAGCATAGTCGCGGTCTTCGTGTTCAAGTTCTTCAACCAGGGATGGCAGCAGTTCATCATGTCCGGGATAGTTTTTGTGTGCCAGCTTGTCACCTATTTCGGATTCAGGCTGATCGACATGGTCAACGATGACCCTTACGTCGCCGTGCTCTACATGTTCATCGGCTCGATGCTCATCGTCGCCGGCTATCCTCTCATCTACCTGTTCGAGAGGATGTTCAACCTTGTCTCCAGCTCAAGACTCAGGGAACTTTGCGACACGAACAACAAACTTTTGAGGGAGCTGGAGCACAAGGCTCCAGGGACTTTCCAACATTCCTTGCAGGTGATGAATATGTGTGACGCGGCTGCCCGTGCCATAGACGCCAATGTGCTTCTGGTGCGCGCCGGAGCGCTTTATCACGATATCGGCAAAATGAAGAACCCTCTTTGCTTCATAGAGAACGAGAGCATGTCTCCGGGTGGGGTCCATTATCATGAGGGGCTCTCTCCTAAGGAAAGCGCCCGCGCTATCATCAAGCATGTGTCAGACGGGTTGGATCTGGCTGCCGAGCATGGGTTGCCTGATGTCATCCAGGACTTCATCATTACCCATCACGGGACTTCGAACACAAGTTATTTTTACAACAAGTATCTCAATGACGGAGGGGATCCGAAAGACGTCTCGGATTTCTTCTACCCGGGACGCAAGCCTCAGACCAAGGAGCAGATAATCCTTATGATCTGTGACACTTTGGAGGCGGCTTCCAGGACTTTGAAAGACAATTCGGCTGCCACATTCTCAACCTTTGTGGAGAACATCGTGGCCTCGAAGATGAAGATAGGACAGTTTGACGAGTCGGAGATCTCAATAAAGGATCTTAACACCGTTAAAGAGACTCTCAAGGCTTATCTTTCGCAGATTTACCACGAACGGGTGGTTTACCCGCAGAGAAAGAATAATTAATTTAAATAATATTGACAAATTATGGAAGTAACAAAAAATCAAATCGATGATCTTAACATCGAACTGACGATCGCCCTGAAGGCGGAGGACTATGCCGGGCAGGAGAAGAAAAGACTCTCCGCTTACAGGAGAAACGCTGACTTCAAGGGTTTCCGCAAGGGAATGGTTCCGGCCACTCTTGTGAAGAAGATCTACGGTGAGCAGGCTCTTTACGAGGCCATCAACGGAGTCATCTCCGAGCAGCTCGACAAGTTCATCAAGGACAACAGTCTGCACATTCTCGGTGAGCCTATCGCCAGCGAGTCCCAGAAAGAGCAGGAATGGAAAGACGGCAACGATTTCGAGTTTAAGTTCGATCTCGGACTCTCTCCTGAGATCAACATCGATGTTGACAAGAATGACAAACTGCCATATTACAAGATCGAGGTGACCGACAAGGCCAAGGCTGCCATGAAGGACAGCATCCTCAGGCAGTACGGCCAGCTCGAAGAAGGCGAGGCCGCAGGCGAGGAAGACTACGTTGTGGTTGACTTCAAGCAGGGCGAGAAGACTGTGGAAGGTGTGTATGTGGCTGTCAGCAAAGTTGAGGGTGACGCGAGGAAGAACTTCCTCGGCGCCAAGGTTGATGACAAGTTCGACGTCAATGTCAACGAGGCCTTCTCCAATGAGACCGACAGGTCGTCCATGCTCAAGATGAAGAAGGAAGAGCTTGCCGCCCTCGATCCTGTCTGGAATGTGACCATCGTGAATGTCAAGACCTTTGTTCCGGCCACCGAGTGCCAGGAGACTTATGACAAAGTCTTTGGCAAGGATGCCGTGAAGACCACGGAGGAGTTTGACGCCAAGATCGCCGGGAGGCTTGAGTCCAACTACAAGCAGGAGGCTGACTACAGACTCTCCCAGGATCTCCGCAAATACCTCGTGGACAAGGCCAAAGTGAATGTTCCGGAGGCTTTCCTCAAGAGATGGCTCTACGAGAACAACAAGGAGAAGTTCTCCAAGGAAGACATCGAGAAGGAGTTCGACGGATTCCTCGGCGATTTCCGCTGGCAACTCGTAAGGGGCTCCCTGATGAAGAAGTTCGAGCTGAAGGTCGAGGACAAGGACATGCTTGAGGCAGCCAAGGCTTATGCCGCCTACCAGTACGCGATGTACGGAATGGGCAATGTACCTGAGGAGCTTCTCACCGATGCCGCCGCCCAGATGCTTAAGGACGAGAGGCAGATGCGTAACATCGAGGAGAACGTCGAGAACGAGAAGGTGATCGCCGCCGTAAAGGAGAAGATCACTCTCCAGAACAAGAAGATCTCCGAGGAAAAGTTCCGCGAGCTTAAATAATCATGGACAAGGAGTTTCAGAAATATGCGACCAAGGGTCTTGGACTGAGTTCAATGACCCTTGACCGCTATCAAAGGGCTACGGACGCCTACATCAATCCGACCATCATCGAGGAAAGAAAACTGAATGTTGCCTCGATGGACGTGTTCAGCCGACTGATGATGGACAGGATAATATTCCTTGGCGTCCCGATCGATGATGATGTCGCCAACATCATCCAGGCCCAGTTGCTGTTCCTTGCTTCCACTGACTCGGCCGCGGACATCTCGCTCTACATCAACACTCCGGGCGGTCAGGTGACTTCCGGTCTTGCGATCTATGACACGATGCAGCTGGTGGAGCCGGATGTGGCCACGATCTGTACCGGAATGGCCGCCTCGATGGGCTCCGTCCTGCTTTGCGCCGGCGAGAAAGGCAAACGCTCCTGTCTGCCTCATTCCAGGGTCCTGATCCATCAGCCTCTCGGTGGGGCTCAAGGACAGGCCGCAGACATAATGATCGCCGCGAGGGAGATAGAGAAGACCCGCAAGGAACTCTATGACATCATATCCAAGCATTCCGGCCAGTCTTACGACAAGGTGTTCGCCGACGCTGACAGGGACTTCTGGATGACAGCCCAGGAGGCTTTGGAGTACGGAATGGTGGATGAGATCCTTACAAAGAAATCCAAGTAGATGCCTAAAAAGAACACAGGTACAACAAAACATTGCATGTTCTGCGGCAGGTCAGAGCGTGAGGTTCCTTTTTTGCTTCAGGGACTGGACGGATTCATCTGCAGCGATTGCGTTGAACTTGCGCATGACTATCTCAAGGACACACTTGGCACGGTCTCCAAGGACGGCAAGCCGCTTGGTCGGCTTGAGGCCTTGAAGAAGCCTGTCGAGATCAAGGAATTCCTTGATGAATATGTCATCGGGCAGGATCGCGCCAAGAAGATGCTGGCAGTGGCGGTGTACAACCACTATAAAAGGATCAACCACAATCTGGTTGACCGTCCTGATGACGGGGTCGAGCTGGAAAAGTCGAATATTCTGCTGGTAGGTCCTACCGGAACCGGAAAGACCTTGCTGGCCAAGACTATAGCCAAGTTGCTGGATGTACCGTTCACGATCGTGGACGCCACAGTCCTGACGGAGGCCGGTTATGTCGGTGAGGATGTCGAGAGCATCCTTACGAGGCTTCTTCAGGAGGCGGATTTCGATGTAGCGAAGGCCGAGAGGGGAATCGTCTTCATCGACGAGATCGACAAGATCGCCCGCAAGAGCGACAATCCGTCCATCACCCGCGATGTGTCAGGAGAGGGAGTCCAGCAGGCCATGCTGAAACTCCTCGAAGGCAATGTCATCAATGTCCCGCCGAAAGGTGGCCGCAAGCACCCGGAGCAGGAGTTCATCCATGTCAACACGCAGAACATCCTGTTCATCTGCGGCGGTGCCTTCGAGGGAATCGAGCGGCGCATCGCCCAGAGACTGAACACACAGGTAATTGGTTTCGGTGCTACCCAGAAGCAAGTTGTTGACAAGAAGAACCTCTTGAAATATGTTGATGCACAGGACTTGAGGGCTTACGGTCTCATTCCGGAGATCATCGGCCGTCTGCCTGTCATCACTTATCTTGACGCTTTGGATCGTGAGGCCTTGCTCAGGATTCTCACCGAGCCGAAGAACGCGATTCTCAAGCAGTACGCAAAACTTTTCGAGATTGACGGAATGGCACTCAAGATTGAGGACGGTGTCAATGAGTTGATAGTTGACACCGCCATAAAGAACAAGCTTGGTGCCCGTGGGCTGCGCTCTATCTGCGAGCAGATCTTCGATGACGCGATGTACGACGCTCCGTCATCCCGCAAGAAGGTCTTCACAGTGACCCTTGACTACGCTAAGTCCAAACTGGAGAATTCGCTTTAGACCTTGTGGCGGCTAGCTTGCTGACAACTAATTAAATAATATACCCTTCTCCTATTGAGATAGAAGAAGGGTATATTAACATATTTAACGTGAGTTCGATGAATTATAACTAAAAGAGCGACAATTGAATAACCCCAT
>ENA-UAZD01000080-UAZD01000080.1-human-gut-metagenome-genome-assembly--contig:-NODE-80-length-50010-cov-8.385647_pt1 | contig 50010 bp, 48 predicted proteins | sample MGYA00244112_ERZ654658 | MGnify/ENA primary metagenome ERZ654658 (study PRJEB26926, sample SAMN06164608) | human gut metagenome | biome: ENVO:00009003; feature: ENVO:2100002; material: ENVO:00002003... | reverse complement strand
AAGAATTGAGAAACAGTGCCAGTTTGTGGAAGCCCTCAAGTCATATAAAAGAGGGCTACTTCATCAAGTTTTTTCAAATATTGATTGCACTGTGCCTTTATACAAAATCAGCGATTATTTTTCGTCATCAAACACTATGGCAATGATAGAGTGCTGCGGAGAGGGTAAATATCCAGTTTACGACGCTGGCGGTATCATAGCCAATATAGCTACTTACGACTTCGATAACCCGTACATAGCAATAATCAAAGACGGTTCGGGCGTTGGTCGTTTGCAACTATGCAGTGGTCAATCAAGTATTATTGGTACGCTTGGTGCATTGCTCCCCATAAATTGCACTGTTGACTATTTATATGCCGCTTTGCAAACTGTGGATTTTCGTCAGTTTACCACCGGAATGGCGATCCCCCATATTTATTACAAAGACTATAAAAACATAGCGATACCTTACCCCAACGAAGTGACGCAGCGTTCCATTGAGAATTTAGCCAAAAACTTTGATGAAATTCTGCTCAGAGAAAACTCTTTGCTTCTCCACCTACAACAGCAAAAAACAGCATTGTTGCAGCAACTTTTTATATAAAAAGCTGCTGCAATAACCCGAATTTGAGTGTTTGGATTTCTTTTAACTTCTCTTGGTGGTGTGTGATTAAGCGGTCGATGTCGGATAAGTACTCAGCGACTTTATGTTGCTCGTCTAAGTAATCGGGCAATGATACATCATAGTTTTCTACGTCCTTATTACCAATGTTCTTTTGTGCAGCTCCTTGTCCGGCGTCTAACATCGCATTTTCAAATGCACTGTTGTGCAAAATATGAAATACAAAATCTTTACAGACACGAGTGTCTTTGAGCGTGATTTTCCCGACACGCTGGTTAAGAACGGCTTGGATTTTGGTGCATTTGGATACTCTTCCTACATTACCAGTTAGAGAGATTAAAATGTCGTTTTCGCATAGCTTATAGGGATTACTTTCATCTACGGCAATCCGATTCCCAACTGTATCATTGATGTATGTTTCTCCCGTTACATTTGCTATTGTGACAACAAGATGAGTGCCTGAACTGTTGTAATCAGATGATTTCCAAGCGTTACCCCCTAAGATTGAAACGACATCTCCAAGTTTTTTTCGTTCCCACGGCTCAGTAAATCCGGCAAAACGGTACTGCGGCGTAGTTTCACCGTTTTGCGGAAACAGTTTTGATAACGCCCCTCTTTTATATGACTTGAGGGCTTCCACAAGCTGGCGCTGTTTCTCAATGCGTTGGTCAAGTTTTTTGAGAAAAGAAGTTATCTTGTTCTGCTCAGGCAAAAGCGGATAGTATGTTTCATATGAGGAATATTCCTGCGAATTGATGCCGGGTTGTCCTGACCGCATTGATGTTAGCCGAACCCATCTGTTGTACCTATCCGTTAATGTAGCATTGTAGACAAAGTTACTGTTATTATCGCAATTAACCGATATACGGATAAGAAATCCTGCAAAATATAGTTTACCATCACTCTTTTTATAGAGATAAGTTTTTCCCGTACTGGCACCAGTTCGTGCAAATAGAATATCATTTTCTCGAACGAGGTACTTGTCATCAAGTTCTCCTTTAGGTGAAACGGGATTTTCATCTATGTAACAACGGCTTTCTTCATCTATATCAGTTATACGGATATATTTATTTAAGCCATCAAAAGCTCCAGCCGCAGCATTCATTCCATAATCAAATCCTGTTGCAACATCGGAAAGGCTCTTTTCTTCCCACTCTCCCTCAAAGCCGGGGAATCTCAGCTTGGGTACACGAACCCCTTGACTATTACTTGAGGATACATTAGACATAAAAATCACACCTCCACATCAAAGGGAAAATCCAAGCCAAGCTCGTCAAAATAGGGCTTGAGCTGTGCGTTGATGTCCTTGATTTCTCCCTGTATCGTTCTAATTTCCTGTGCTACCGCAGCAAGATCGATTTCCGGCTCTTTCTCAAAGGTATCCACATAACGGGGAATGTTAAGGTTGAACCCGTTTTCTGCGATTTCTTCCATCGTCGCCACATGAGCATACTTTTCCACATCGACACGGGCTTCGTATGCCGATACAATCTTATCAATATCACACTCACGCAGAATATTCTGATTCTTTCCCGCCTCAAAGTCTTTGGAAGCGTCAATAAAGAGAATGTTGCCGCCGTTGCCGTTACGCTCCTTTTTCAGCACAAGAACGCATACAGGAATGCCTGTGCCGAAGAACAGATTGGCAGGCAGACCGATTACGGCGTCGAGAACATTTAATTTTTCAATCAGATATTTGCGTATGGTTTCTTCCGCACCGCCACGGAACAGAACACCGTGAGGCAGAAGAACAACAGCCCGTCCGTCCTCATCCATATGATGTACCATATGCTGTACAAAGGCGAAATCCGCTTTGGACTTCGGAGCGAGTTTCCCGTACTGATTAAAGCGGTCATCCTCCATAAATTTCTGATCGGCAGACCAGTTTGCGGAATACGGCGGATTGGCTACCTGCACACGGAAAGTTTCATCTCCGAAGTAGTCGTGTTCCAAGGTGTCGCCGTTGTAGATGGAGAAATTGCGGTAAGGAATGCCACGCAGTATCATATTCATACGGGCAAGGTTGTAAGTCGTTGAGGTTAGCTCCTGACCATAGTAAAGGCGTACATTGGCATACTTTTTCAGGCGAAGCAGCAAAGAACCTGAACCGCAGGTCGGGTCTGCTGCCGATTTAATGTCGGTAAGTCCCAAGCAAGCCAAACGGCAAAGCAACTCGGCGGGTCCGGCAGGGGTGTAGAACTCTCCCGCTTTCTTTCCGGCGGTTGCGGCAAATTGCCCGATGAGATACTCATACGCATTGCCAAGGACATCTATTTTGGTATCTTCCACACCGAAGTTGATTTCATCAAGCGAAGCTATGATTTTTGACATCACGGCGCTGCGGTCTTTTACCGTGTGTCCGAGTCTTGTGGAGTCAAGCTGCATATCCGAGAACAATCCCTCGAAATCGTCCTGACTTTCACGCCCGATGGTGGATTCCATCAGGCTGTTGATCGCCTTTTGCAAGAACTCAATGTCAAACGAACGGTTTTCCACCATCTTTACAAGATTACGGAAAAGGTACTGCGGCTCAACCACATAGCCGAGGTCACGGAGGGATTCTTCCACAACCGCCTCACGGTAATCTTCCTCTTTCCAAGCGTCCTCGTAAGAGATATTGTCGTCTTTCAGGAGATTTAGCATATACTTCTCCGTGCGGTCGGAAAGGTAGTAATAAAAAATCATTCCCAAGATGTAGTTTTTAAATTCATACGCTTCCATATTGCCACGCAAGGCGTTAGCCATTGCCCACAGCTTTGTGGAAAGCTCTTTCTGATGTTGCTGAATGCTGTTATTATCCATTGTTCGTTTCTCCTTTAGTTACTGCTGTATTTATCTACATGAGCGTGAATGAAGTCTACAATGCGGTTTACAAGCGACCGCTTTTTGAGCAGCGGCATAGGCTCTGTGATGTTATCCCTGATTTCACCGGGGTTCAATACACCCGTAAACTCAAACTCTGCGATTTCACCTTTCAGCATGGCAGCGTCCACGCCCTCTTTCTCGGCAAAGGCTTCAATTTCCTCTGACTTCTGCTTATTTTCAAAGTCGTTATAGGCGGCGTCAATATCCTCCGTGCCGTCAAAACCGGACACAACCTGATCCAAGAAGGCTCGAAGTATATCTATCTTCTTAACCAAGTGCATATTGTCAGAACGGTCAAGCTCTGTTTTGATATGCTCAATATCCTTCTCACGGGTTTGCTTGGATGTAAAGTTGATGTTGCGGATAAGGTTCATTATGTATGCTACATTGATACGGTTGCTCTCCATCAATTCAATGCAGAAGTCCACATCGTCAAGAACGGACACAACCTCTTTGCCCGTTTTATGCTTGCGGTAAAGCATAAGGTACTTGCTCTTGTAGTCCTGATATTCCTGATCCGACATATCCAAGTTGCTACGGTCAAAACTGAACTCTACAAAGGTCTGTAAAGACAGCAGATACCGTGTCAGCTCACGGAACAGGATAACAAACTCTTTCTGATCGTCCTCGGAGTAAAGCATATCTATCGAAGCCGGAGTCGGAGCAATCTGCTTGATATGGGCAACCAACTCGTTAAACTTCTGTGCGTAAAACTCAAAATCCTGCGTCAAAATCCCATCAGGTTGTCCCTGAGAAAACAGTGCAAGAGCGTCATCGGTCTTTTGCTTCAGGTTGCGGTAGCAGACGATAATACCATACGGCTTTGTTTCTTTTTCCACACGGTTCGTGCGGCTGTACGCCTGAAGCAAATCGTGATACATCATATCCTTGTCCACATACAGAACGCCGAGCGGCTTACTGTCAAATCCGGTAAGGAACATATTAACAACAATGAGAATATCCAAAGGCTTTGTTTTCTTTCCCTTTACACGGTCGGAAATATCCTTGTGATACGCCGCAAAAGTATCAGTACTGAAATTTGTACTGAATGTCTTATTGTAATCTGCTATGATTTTCTCCAAGGAATCACGGGAATGCTCATCGTGACCCTCGTAATCCTCATTCGCTCCGTAGGAGAAAATACCGCTGATATTTAAGTCGTGGTCTATCGTTTTGAATATCTGATAGTATTTTACAAGCATAGGGATAGACGATACCGCAAAAATAGCGGTGTACTGTCTGTTCCTTGTTTTTGCTTTATGGTTCTGTATGATGTGATTAGCAATCAGCGTCATACGCTCGTCTGCCATATACAGCTCGCCCACATCAATGGCTTCGGTCATCGTTGAGTCGTTCTCATCGTAAGCACCCTTCATAGTGGTTATGTATTCAATGTGGAAGCCGAGAACATTGTTGTCAAAGATAGCGTCTTTGATAAGGTAGGAGTGAAGGCACTCACCAAACAGTTTTTCTGTTGTCTGTGTTACCTTGCCCTCTACTTTGCCGTTGACCTCAAAGCGTGGCGTTCCCGTAAATCCGAAAAACTGTGCTTTCGCAAAGTGACGAACAATGTCCTTGTGCATATCCCCGAACTGACTGCGGTGGCATTCGTCTACGATGAATACAACTTTTTCGTCACGGTACAGTTCCATAACCTTTGCATACTGCGGTTTCTTCACGGCAGTCGCCATTTTCTGAATGGTCGTAATGATAAGCTGACGGTTCTTGTCCTTCATCTGCTTGACAAGAATATCCGTGCGGTCGGTAGCGTCAACCGAACCGGCTTCAAATTTGTTGAATTCCTCGGTTGTCTGTGTATCCAAGTCTTTTCGGTCAACCAAAAAGATTACTTTCTTTATGCTTGGCATTGAAGCGAGAATTTGTGCTGTCTTGAATGAAGTAAGCGTTTTTCCCGCACCCGTTGTATGCCATATATAGGCATTTCGATTGGTCAGAGTTGCTTGCCGGATAAGTGCTTCGGTTGCGTACACCTGATAGGGACGCATAATCATCAAGACCTTGTCCGTGTCATTCAGGATCGTAAACTTGGTTAACATCTTAACGAGCAAATCACGAGCAAGAAACACAACGGAAAAATCCTTGAGATTCGTCACCCGAATGTTGTTATCGTCCGTCCAAAAGAATGTATGGGAATACATTATGTCTTTGTCGCTGTTGGCAAAGTATTTGGTGTCCACACCGTTTGACACGATAAAAAGCTGAATGAAATGGTAAAGTCCCTGATAGGAGTGCTTTCTGTATCTCATAATCTGATTGACCGCTTCTTTGATGTCAACGCCACGGCGTTTCAGCTCGATCTGAACAAGCGGCAAGCCGTTGATAAGCAGCGTAACATCGTAGCGGTTGGTGTATTTGCCGACAACAGTTGTTTGATGCGTCACCTGATAGCGGTTCTTTGTGTAATCCTCATCAAGAAATTGGAGGTACGGCTTTGTCCCATCGTCCATTTCAAGTACAAACTTATCACGCAGGATTTTTGCACTTTCAAAAATGCTCTTACCATTTATGTAATTCAGTACACGCTCCCATTCTTTGGGTGAAAGTGCTTTGCCGTCTAATTTTGAAGCATTAAACGCCTCAAACTGCTCCTTGAAGTTTGCAAGAAGCGAATCATAATCGGGCAATGAAATAGTATTGTAATTCTGATTTTTTAACTGTTCTATAAGCTGCTGTTCAAGCTCTGCTTCACTTTGGTAAGCCATAAACTGTCCTCCATTTTCATACTTGAGGATACATCAAATGCCAAATGCAAGATATACCCGTCTAATGATTATTTTTCTTCCTTCGGTGGGATAACTTCCATAATGTCGTCCATCGTACAATCAAGTGCCAAACATATTTTAGCCAACACATCAGTTGTGACATTATCGCCACGGTTCAGTTTATTGATTGTGTAACGGCTAATTCCGGTTGCAGTAATTAGGTCACTCTTTTTCATATCTTTATCTATGAGCAGTTTCCATAGCTTTTTGTAGCTGATTGCCATACTCTGAAACCTCCTACTATGAACATACAGTTAAACACAATAAATTATAGCACACTTTTGCAGGAAACTCAATAGAAATGAGTGCGTTAGCAACCATTTTGTAAAATTTCATAAATTAGACAAATCTGCAAACCCCTGAAACTCTTTTGGGTTTCAGGGGCTGTTTTAAGCAATATTTATAACTCGTAATCCGTTCTTATTAGCATAATCAACGGTATATGCTGTTCCTCCCTTATCCTCGGTGAGATAGCACACACATACGGAGCTGTTATCTACAAGGTGTCTGTTGCGTTTGAACATACAGCCACGGGTATAATCTTGGGAAGTATAAACCACCTTATCAGCCTTGTTCAGTATGTCAGCATATATCTTTTTGTCTTTTTCGTTCCATCTATCTGCCTGTGATAAACACGGCAGCACAAGTATCAGCTTCACTTGTGGATTTTTCTCTCTTAACTCTAAAATTGCTTGCGCTGCGATGGTATCAAAACCCAAAGCGCCGCCTGCACCAAAATAGCAGTAGCCTTCGTCTATCAACTTCTTTAGTGTTGCTTTCAACTTGCTTTTTATTGGAATGAGTTTTAGAACCGGTAGTTCTCGGTGACCTGTAAAGCAGACTGTTTTGTTTCTCACATCTTCCATATTCGTACCTTCCATATTGAAATGCTGTTATTAAACTTTTAGCAACATCTCTTAGATGTAAATTAAGCCGTGATGATTGATATAGACAACCACCACGGCTTCTATCTCTTTGGCTTCGCTATCAAAATAATGTACTCAATAAAGAGCAAAAACAGAGGCGCTTATATACATCCAACCTGCGGCTCTGCAATTAATAGCCTGTGTGTATAGCGACCATAAAAGATATTTGACGGATTATTTCCGTACTATTTAACATTTTATCATAATCATTCTTACATTTCAATATTTTTAACAGAATTAGTCCGCCATAATTTCAGTATATATAGGATACAATATTATATACTGAAAAGGCGGTGAGCGAATGTACGAAGATGAATTTCCGTTGCGATTAGCGCAACTTAGAACCAAAAAAGGTGTATCAGCCCGTGATATGAGTTTATCCATTGGACAGAATCACGGATATATTAACAATATTGAATCAGGAAAAGCATTGCCGTCTATGGCAATATTCTTCTATATTTGTGAATATCTGAAGATTACGCCTGCTGAGTTTTTTGATACCGATTCCAAGAATCCCGAAAAGTTGCAGCGCTTAGTTCAAGACCTAAAACATTTAGACGACAAGCAGATTGATAGTATCGCTGAAATCGTAAAGGGACTTATAAAATAACAATGATTTATGTACAAGATGCCACCCAAGCGGGCGGCATCTTTTTTAATACCGTACTACACCGTAACCGAGTATTTCATAATGCCCTACGGCATACTGATTGATTCGGCAGCTATCGCCGGAGTTTCCCTCAACGGTATAAATAATACCGTTCTCGACTTTCTCAACAATACCTGTATGGTCGGACTGTCCGTCTTGCGGGCCGGATGACCCTTTGTTGTCCCAATCGAAAAAGATAATCATTCCGGGAACAGGTTCGGCAGAACCGTCAATCCACTGCCCCCTGTCCTTAAACCATTGAACGCCGTTTACACACCCGGCATACTTGGGAATTACGCCTGTGTCGATATAGCCGCACTCGTTGGCGCACCAGCTCACGAAGCAGGCACACCACTCTACACGAGAGCCGAACCCATACCACGACCAATAAGGCTCGCCGCCGACATTGCCCACCTGTGAAAGTGCCACTACAACAATCTGATCGTCGCTGTAATTGATACCGTAAAGAACAGAAGCCCATAGCGAATTATTCTTATCCTCAAGCAGGCTGGCAAGATAGTTCTTCTGCTCCTGCGTAAAGCTGTACTGAGCTGCCATTTCATCTACCGTCTTATGCGAAACGGTTATAAACAGCACCGTCCTTGTTTCCGTTGTTTCTGTCTGAACGATATTGCCGTGACCGTCATCGGTTTCGGTTATAACCGTTTCCGTTCTGCTCTCTGTACGGGATGAGATTTCATTCATTTCCCAAAAGATGTCTTTCAGGAGCTGCTTTTTGGTATCGTCCATTGTGGCTACTTCCTGCGGGTTATTGGGATCGGTATTGACCTTTACCGCATAGACCGCAAGTACATCTTTCCATACCGCACGACTACCGCTCATTTCAAGCTCATCATAAGATACTGCGGATTTCTTTGCTTCAAGCTGGCTGTCATAATCGGTGTTGATTTCCTGCACCACCGTCTGCATAGACATTCCCGTACCGGAGTCCTCGCCCGAAAAGAAAATGCCGAACACAGAGCCGAGAAGTAGTGCTATCAGGCAAATCACGATAATTACCACGACTGCAACCCAGCCTCCGGCAGCTATCGCCGCTACCAACGCCTTAATTCCGGCGATGATTGCTTTCACGGCGGCTATTGTTGCCTTGACCGCAACCTTAATACCCTGTGCGACTGCTTTTGCCGTTGCTTTCGCTACCTGTGCCGCTTTCTGAGCAGCCTTGGCAGACGCCTGCGCTGTTTTCTGCGCCGCTTTCGCCGCCTGCTGTGAAGTCTTAATCGTGGTTTTAGCTGTCCGTTCTGCGGTTTTTACAGTTTTTTGGGCAGTTTTTGTTGCACCCTTTTCTACGGTTTTCACCGTCTTTTTGCCCGTAGAACGAGCCGACTGTTTTACCGTCTTGGTTGTCTGCTCGGCAGTCCGTACTCCGCTTTGCCTGAAATTTTGGGTTGTTCTTCGTGCCGAGGTCTGAACCTCCGTTCTCTGACGGTTCAGGGCTTGCTCGGCTCTTTTTTCCTTGAACTGACAAATACCGTCCTTTGCCTTATGATAGTTCTCCTTCGTGGCTTCTACGCCTTTCCGACCTTGCTTATCGAATTGATGAGCCGCTTCGTGAGTAACACGGTCTACGCCACCCTCAAATCTGTCAGCGGCATATTCCTCCGCACTATTCTCTGCGGCGTGGGTGGAATGTTCCGCTTTCTCCTTTGTCTGCACGAAAGCTACACGCATACGGTCTGTGGCGATTGCCGCTTTATCTATTTGCCTGATCGTTCCTTTCACAGCATCCCTTGTCTTTATATCAGCCATAGGAAACCACCTCCTTCCTGCGTAACCTCATCAGGCTTACACTCTCTTTGCAACTACCACAAGCCTGCCATTGTTGCGGGAGTATTCACAGGTAGACAAAGATATGAGCTTATCCCCGTATTGTGCCGATACCCCGGTATCATATAGGGAAAGCTCTTTACATTTTGCGATATATTCATCAAACTGCTCCGATGTTTCTGCGTTTACGAAGCGGTAATACTTGAAGGCTTCGGGACTGTCCGAGTAAACAAAGGTCTTAAAAACGGCAATAATCTCATACTCACATCTATCTGTCAGAGTATTAAAAGAAATCATCTTATGCTCCTTATAGAAATCCTCGCTTTTGAACTTTTCGAGATCACAGAACATCGAACCGTTTTTCATATGATGTCCATAGATAATTACATTGTCACTCGGCTCTTGCACATCGCAGTTTTCCTGAACATACGGACACCCGTAATCGGTGTATCCCTTATCAAATCCGTGCTTCAGGTAGAAGTCGGGATTATCCGGCGTGTGCATAACGGGGTAGTTTATATTGGTATCTTCAACCTTTATCCAGCCGACCATATCCGTATTTTGCAGAAACAACTCTGCATACCCCGGCAGAAGCGTCTTTTCCTCGTTGTATAGGATTTCCTCAACAGGCTCATTTGCTTCATCTGACTTCTGAGCCTGATTGATCGCTTCTGCAAGGCTGTCATAAAGCTCGCTTTGCTCGTTTGCCTGAAGGTAGTAATCGCAAATAAAATAGGTGCTTGCGCCGAGCAGGGCAACAAACACCGCAATCAATATAATGCAAATCTTCTTTTTCATTGTGCTATCCTTTCTCAACGCCAAAGGCGAGGGTTAAACACCCTCGCCCGGCTTCGTGGTCATCAGCTTATACAGCTTTGTATTCTTCGGAAACTTATTGGCAAACGGAACAAGAGAGCTGCCCACCTTGATAAGCCCGTGTCCGGCTTCCACATTGGTGATATAGCTCATCTGAAGGTCGGAGATATTCAGGAGCTTTGCAAGCTCAATTCTGTCCGTGCTTGCCTGATTGAGCATAATGATAAACTCAGAGTTCGCAAGCATAGTCCTTGCTGTGTGTGACTGCAACAAATCGTCCACATTCTGCGTGATACCTGTCGCATACGCACCGTACTTTCTGACACGCTTCCAAAGGGTAAACAGGAAGTTTGCGGAATACTCGTGCTGGAAAAGCAGATATATCTCGTCAATAAAGATATAAGTGTTCTTACCCTTGGCTCTGTTCTGCGTAATGCGGTTCAAAATGCTGTCAAGGACAACAAGCATACCGATAGGCATAAGCTGTTTGCCAAGGTCAAGAATGTCATAGCAGATCAGGCGATTGCTGGTATCCACATTGGTTTCCTTTGCAAAGGTGTTGAGTGAACCGTTGGTAAACAGTTCGATTGCAAGAGCGATTTCCTGTGCCTCCGGCTCATTTTGCTTGAGAAGCTCCATACGGAAGTCCTGCAAGGTCGGCACAGCTCCGGTGTAATCGTTCTGCTGATAGGTGCGGTACACGCTTGCCGTACAGCGGTCGATAATGGACTTCTGCTTTGCTCCGAGGTTCGTGCCGCCGATAAGCTGCTCACACAGCGACATAATGAACTCGGATTTCAGGATAACGGGATTCGCACCATCGCCGTATTCCTTGTTCATATCCATAGCGTTGATATGGTTCTTGGAAGTGGCGGAAATATTGATGATCTCGCCGCCAAGTGCTTTAACAAGCTGCGAATACTCTCGCTCAGGGTCGATGATGATAACATCTGCGTCGGAGGACAGCACAATGTTCTCAATTTCTCCCTTTGCCGCAAAGGACTTACCGCCGCCGGATACGCCCATAATAAAGGAGTTGCCGTTCAGAAGCTGCTTGCGGTCAGCGATAATCATATTCTTGCTGATGACATTCTGCCCATAGTAAATACCGTTTTCGTGGTAGATGTCCTGCACACGGAACGGGATAAATACCGCCAAACTCTCGGTCGTGAGCGTTCTGAAAGCGTCAATCTTTCGTGTGCCGAAAGGCATTACCGTGTTCAGACCGTCCACCTGTTGGAATTTCAGCACAGCAAACTGACACAGGTGCTTTCTTGCGGTAGTAAGCAATGCTTCGGTGTCATTGTCAAGCTGTTCCTTGCTGTCGGCGGTGTGAACCATTGTGAGAACCGCAAACATCATACGCTGGTCACGGGTGGTCAGGTCATCGAGAAACTCTTTCATTTCCTTTTTCTGCTGCTCCATATCATAAGGGACGGTAGCAGAGAAATTGTTGTTGGAGTTCTGCCTGCGCTGCCAGTTGGTTATATTGGTTTCCACGCCGAGCAAACGGCTCTCCGCTTCTCTCACAGCTTCATCAGTCGGGACAGGAACAACATCAATGCTCATCATCAGGTTGCGGTTCATATCCGTAAGCTCCGCCACCATACTGTCTTTGATATAGGACGCATACTCACGCAGGAACAGCACTCTGCCATAGCGGTCGCCCATCTTAAAGTAGTCCTTTTCAAATTCCATTGTGTCAGGGCAGATATAGTCTTTGAAATCGTGTCCTTTCTTCCGTGTTTCCTTAATGTCGAAGTGAAAGGCGGTTTCCTCGCCCACACGGTAGAAGTCGTGGAAGATACGAAGCCTCTCGTCGGTTTCAAGCTCCACGCATTTGCTGCCGAGCCTGCCGAAGTGGGCAATCAGATCAGCTCCCACACGGGCAAAATAGGTTCTTGCGTCCTCCACATTTTTCTTGTTTACCGAGATTGTCATATACTTATCCTGCACGATGGCATTTGCCCCGGTTGCCTTTTCAAGCAGCATTTTGTTGTACTCCTCACGGTATTCGTCCAGCTCATCGCCTTTTGTCGGAATGAGAATGGTTTTCTCAAAGTCAAGGCGGTTGAGCCTGCGGTTGTTGATCGTGATTTTTGTCGTTGCACCGCTGTCGAGGGAATTGAGAAGCTCCGAGTATTCAAGGAACATCGCCTCCTTGTCCTCACGGCTTGCCACGGCATAGTTTATATCCGAAAACTTAAAGGACTTGGAAAACTTGTCTTTGCCCACCTGAAAGATACCGTCATCATAGATAGCAGCAATGGGAATCACATCCTGAACGCCTTTCGGCACAACAAACTTTTCCTTATCCTGTTTGAATAGATTGGTAAGTGTCTTAATCATTCGACTTCAAAACCTCCTTCTGTTTCTTTTCAATAGACGGCTTCATCAGCTCCAAGTAGGTGTTGGTGCTGCGGAATGTCAGCTTTTTCGGCATTAGAAATTCAGACTTAATCCAAGCATAGATAAACTTCTCCGCAGTCATACCGTTGTACTTAATAAAGCCGAGAGCCGCAAAGGGGGCGGCTCCCAAAATACACATCCACGATACGGTTTCCGTTCCGACATAAGGCTTAAGCAGAAAATATAATCCTACCGCTACCACACAGGCACAAACAGAAAAAATGAACTGTCTGAGAGACAGTCCAAAAAACATCGCTTCGGTGTAGTTTCGTATTTCACGGTTGATCTTAACTTCCATAGATTTTCCTTTCCCTGCGTTCACGCTTGGCGGCTTCTCGGATTTCATCAGCACATACGCACTTTTCCATCAGGCAGATAATCTTGCCTTTACACTTGCCGCCGTAGTAGACGCAGTATTTACAATCACAATCAGCAAGGGTGTAACCCTGCCATTTGTTATAGATTCGTGTGTTTTGTTTCATTTAGTTCTCCTTAAAGTCCCATCATCTCTCGGATGATCCTATCGGACATCTTCACAGCTCCCACCAGGACAAGCATATTAAAGAGCAGTTCTCCGATATATGCCCACACCTGAGTGACCGCCGCAGCGTTGGGATTGACAACAGGCGGCGAAGCAGCAAACAACGAAAAGATGATACACGCAAGCACAATTACTGCACCTTCAAGGCATACGGCGCAGTAGCTCTTGATAAAGCTCTTGCCTACATTCTGTGACGGTTCTCCTGCAAAGGTAGACAGGGGGATGGGAGCAAGAGCCGTGTACATATAGAGTTTGAAAAATCTCCCATACACCGTCATTATCAGAATGAAGGACATAACCGTAATGAACAATCCGCCGATCAGCGTGACCGCCCACAAGGGGATAGACTCAAAAAAGCCGCAGCTTTCAATGGTATCTATCATTTCCTGTGGCAAAGTAGTCTGTGTGGCAGAGCCAAAACCAGCCGCCGTCATAATCGTCGAGATCGTGCCTTGTACGATATTGAATAATGCCAACATCAGCTCCATACCGTAAGTGATCGCACCCTTTGCAAGTGCAAAGCGAATAAAGAGCTTGAGTGCGTGTTCCGGCTTCTTAACTTCTGTGAAGCTACCGCAGGTTTTTACCATACCGATAACGAAGAACAGAACAAGTAGAGCAAGCCCGATTGCCTGAACCGCACCGTTGATATTCACGATGACGCCCCATATCGTTCCGCCTTTGAAATTCTGCGGCGTAGTCGTGATGAGCGTCCATATTTCCGATAGTTTCTCATTCCAAGTTTCAAGGGCGTTCTCCAAGTTCTGAACTACCCAGTTATCACTCAAAATTCGCACCTCCTTCTAAAATGAAAAGGGGTGTTCCTGAAAGAACCAGGAACACCCCCGACTGCTTAACTCTGTCTGCTCAGCCTGTAATCAGGGTGAGGATTTCCTTCGCAAAAGTGATGATAACGCCGCCCGCCAAAGTTAGAAAGCCGTTGGCTCTCTGAGAAGGGTCGTGGGATTTAAGCGAAAGACCGACCTGAACGATACCGAAGCCGAGCAGGATCAAACCGATTGCACGGATCAGACCGAAAATAAAGTCGGACAGGTTATTCACAACGGTGAGCGGGTCGTTGGTCGCCGCAAATGCGCTCATACTCATTCCCAAAACAAGGGTAAGCGCCATCACAACGGCACAGTAAAAGCGGAAGCCCTTTTTAACCTTTCCAGTCATAGGCAACTTCGCAGTTTCTTTATTGGTTTTCTTGTTAAAAATCTTCATAGTGGTTTCCTCCATAAAAATTAGTTTTGATATATTTCTTCAAAGTCCTCATCGGACAGAAGCTCGTAATTACTTTCCTGAAGCTCCATCGTGGCGACATTCAGCTCATTCAGGCTGTACGCCTTGATGGTAGCAACGGAAGTGGTATCCTCTCCATGCCGATATACTCCGGCTTTTCCGTCTGCGGTCATTGCCACATTTGGATGTTTTAAGATGTCGTACTTAAAATCCATTACCGGGCGCTCGCCACGGATAAAAAGAATGGCATATTGATTGTCGAGCATACGAACCTCATCAGGCGTTAAAAGCTCACGCCCGCTGATTTGGTAGTTGGTCGAATAGTTACCGCTCCGCCCTGACGATTTCCCGAAGGTGTTGGTATCAATCGTTTCCTTGCCAAGCAGTTCCGACACATACTTGTGCGTGGACTGCTCGTTACCGCCCAAGTACAGGAACTCATCGCAGTTGCTCACGATGGATTCCCACTGCTTTTCAAACAGAGCCTTTAGCTGCGCCAAGTTCTGCAAGATGATACTGACCGACACGCCCCTCGATCTCATAACCGAAAGTATCTTGTCGAAATCATCAGGCAGCGAAACATTTGCGAACTCGTCCATCAGGAAATGGACGGGGACGGGCAGACAGCCGCTGTGGATATGGTCGGCTGCATAGAATAACTGTTGAAAAAGCTGGGTGTATAGGATACTGACAAGGAAATTGAAGCTGGAGTCGTTGTCAGGGATCAGGGCAAACAATGCCACCTTTTTCTCGCCCAACGACGGTAAATCAAGCTCATCAGTCGAGGTCATCTGTGCAAGGCTTTCAAGGTTGAACTTTTCCAGCCTTGCCGCAAGGGTGATCTGAATTGATTTTAATGTCTTTGCCGAACCGGAATGGTAGTTGTGGTAATACTTGACCGCTATATGGTCAGGGTGTTCATATTCCAAATCCGAGAACAGATTGTCAAGCGGCGACGGACGGTTATCTTCTTCGTCCTCGATTGCCCCGGCTCTGAGCATTTCCATTACCATCGGAAAATTCTGTTCTTCCTCCGGCGCTTCATAGTGCAGATAGAAAATCAGCGCAAGGAGCAGCATTGAGCCTGCGGTATCCCAAAACGGGTCTTGGGACTGCGACCCTTTCGGCGTAGTGGACTTAAACAGGTTTGTAACCAATCTCTGCACATCGTTATCGTCCTGCAAATAGACGAATGGATTATAGCAATGGCTCTTGTGCATTGAGATTAAGTCAAGCACCCGTATCTCATAGCCTTTTTCCTCAAGCAGCTTTCCTGTGTCCCGCAGGATTTCTCCCTTGGGGTCAAGAATGACAAACGAGGTATTTGCCTGCATTAAATTCGGTTTGCAGTAGAAGCGTGTTTTGCCCGCTCCCGAACCGCCGCACACAAGGGTGTTAAGGTTTCGTCTGTGCTTCTTGGCGTTCAGCCCAATCTTGACATTCTGTGTCATCAGTTTGTTTTCGGACGGTGGATTCTGCTGATATTTCTTATTGATGGCTCTTGCCTCGCCCCATTTGGCAGAGCCGTGTTCCTCCCGTCTGCGGTAATTCTTCCGTGTGGAAAAATAAATGCCGATCCCCATTCCGTAGCACAAAAGCAAAACGAGGACAGTTTTCAGGCTGTCCTCGCAAAGCTCTATGGCAAACGGTGAATTAAAGGCGGTCATCAGCTTCGGCAGTATCTCCGGCAAACCGCCGTGAACCGACGGTGCTATCAGGAGTGCCAGCCACACGACAGGAACAATACCGATGATGGAAAGGATAATGGCACTCTGCTTGTCGTTATCTCGCATCGTGCTGTCTGCTGTCCTTTTCAACTACCTTGAACTTTTTGGTCGGGGCGTGACCGATTTTGATGATCAGGTCATCAACGGCGTCGGTAGACTTGCCCTGTTTCTTCAGGTCTGTCTTTTCATCGTTCAGAGAGCGAATGACAACGCCGTGTTCATATCCGTCCAAGGCGACATAGTATTTTTCTTCCTTCACCATAAATACCTCCGCTTATCTCTCCTTGTCTTTGGAGCGTTCCTGCTTCTGGCGGTATAGCTCATCGGACACACGGGAGTAGATTTCGTTCATTGCCGTGCGGGTTTTGGAAAGCTCTGCACGGATTTCCTTCGGTTCTTTCTTTGCAAGTTCCTCCGGGATACGGTCGATGGCAAAGTTCTTTGTATCCACGCCGAATTTCTTGCAGAGCATATACCCGACGCATACCGCCTGAAAACCCATATCCCTGCGGCTGTAAACCTCGCTGTTCATAGAAAGTTGTGCGTGTCCAAGCTCCTGTGCCACGCACTGGCAAAGAACAACGCTGTCGCCAATGTTGCGCTTCACATAGAGGGTCTGCTTTTCATTGTTATAGAAAGCGCCCATATTGGGGAACGGAAGCTCATCGGCATTTTCCTTGTTAATTGGAGCTGTGTCGAGCATAACTGCCACAAGCCGCTGGGGATCACGGTTAGCGGTCGGTGCAGGCTGACGGTTTGCCGTTGTCTGCGTAACATCAAAGACCTTCTTCACATTGTAGGAGATTCCGGTCGTACCGTCGTTCTTGGTGTACTCTACAGGCTCAAGGATGGAAATGCTCTTTGCGCCCTTGTTGATTTTCACTCCTTCCTCGCCCCAATCGCCAAAGCTCTTGAGCTGTGTGGCAGTCGGGTTCTGCTTATAAATGAGAAGTGCGTTTGCCGCCGAGTAACGATCCATTCGGCTCTGCGTGTCGAGAAATGCCCTGAATTTTTCAGGGTCAGACACGACCTCGGCAGCGGCTTCATCAATCATCTGATAGACGGCTTCTTTCTCTGCCTTTTTCTTCTCGGCATATTCCTCCGGGGAAAGCTGTGGACGATTGTTACTGCCGCCCTTTTTTGCGTTAAAATTGCTGGTCATTGTAATTTACCTCTCTTTTGGTTTCTTTCTTTTGGGTTGATGGTGAACAGTCCGCCTGTTGGGTTCAGGCTTGCGTTCATCTGCTTTCTGAATGGCAGGCTCGCTGCGCTCTGCTTCTTTCTGCTTTGCCGCCTCTGCCTTGTACCGTTCAAGTTTTGCTTTTACGGAAGGCTTCTTATCAGGCGACTTCACAGCACCCTTATCAGTGTGCGTATCTGCCTTGTCTGAGCTTCGCTCGGACGGAGGGTTTTTGTCCGTCCTTGCGGCGGAGGGGTTTTCATTGGCGTTCCTCTCTTTATTGGGGTCGCCCATCGCTTCCTCCACAATGATTTCTCCTTGAGATTTTACCGGCTCTGTACGTTCTGCCGCTTCACGGTCAGCCACATCACGCTCCGCTTCGGTCACGATGGAAGCCTTATCCACCTTGCCAAGCTCAAAGCGTTCCACGATACGCTGAATTTTAGAAGCGTCCTCCGCACGGGCGATAATATCAATCGGTGCGTCGGGGGCATTGGTCGTTTTGTCACGAAGCACACAGTAGAGTACGCCGTACTGTTTTGCGTGTTCCGTGAACTTCTGCAAGTCCCTCTGCGGAATGGAAAAGACTTTCAGCTCCTTGCCCGACTTAATCATATTGGTAAGGCGAGCCTTGCCTGATGTCTTTCCCGACTGGTTGATTTCCTGCTTCAAAACCGAAGCAAGTAAAACGGCAACATTCTTTGCCGCCGAGCCTGTTAATTTGGCAGCAACCTCAAACCCTTCAAGTGAAAGTCTGACGATTTGTTCTGCTGCATCACCGCCGTTGTTCATATCGGTTTTTCTCCTTTCCTTTGAGTTTTTCTTCCTCTGCAAGAGCCTGTTCAAGATTGGACTTTATTTCGCCCGACCTCTCGGCAATGCCTTTGCAGAGCTTTACTTCTTTGCGAAGCGTTTTCAGCTTCTCGGAGATCTGTGCGATTTCTTCCTTAGCCGCTGACAGCCTTTCATCTGTAATATCCACTCTGCGGATTTCGTTTCGGAGATGTGTTCTGTCGGCAGTAAGACTTTTAATCTCACTCTCCGCCGATTGCTGATACGAAAAAAGCTGCCCTGTATCACCGATGTGGTGTTTACCGAGCAGCGTGGTCTGCGCTGTGAGTTCGTCCAGCTTTATGAGATCGTCCCGAAGGAGATGATGAAGCCGGACAGGATTTTGCTTTTTGTAATTCGGAAGATAGCCGAGCTTATAGCAGTAGTAAAGATACAGTCCGTAAAGACCGCTGACCTTTTTAATCCGATCCTCCCTTGTGATGAGAAGATACTGACGGGGTTTCGGCGTAGGCTTTTGGAACGGCTCAAGCAATACATAGCTGTTTGCCCTTACCCGCTCTAAAATCTTCTGATTGGTGTAGTCCTCCCCAAGACGGTACATGCGGATTGCTTTCTCCGCACCTTTTGGCTTGATCGTCCAATATTTGCGGTCAGGACTGATATTACACTCATATCCCATTTCGGAAAGCGTGTACGAAAACTCCGCCATCGAATGGCTGTGCTGAATGGCATAGTCAATGGCGGCTTTCGCATTATTAGAGCGTGTAGGCATTCCGGCAAGCGTTTTCTTTACATAGAAATTCTTTCCCTGATACCGCTTGGGGTTATCAAGCGTGTGCAGCTCATACTTCTTGCAGATTTCATCCGCAATGTGGTGGAACTTGAACCATGCCTTTTCTTCATCGTGCATCTTCCGCCCATCCACAAATGACACCGAGTTAATAACAAAATGACAGTGGAGGTGCTTTGTGTTGAGATGGGTCGTTACTACAACCTGATACCGCTTGCCCCAAACACGCTCGGCAAATTCCATACCGACCTTTTGTGCAAGCTCCGGTGTGATGTCCTGATCCTTAAAACTTAGATACCCGTGATAGGCTTGTATGCCCTCGGTCTTTGAAAATCTCTCTCTGACCGTGATGAACTGCTCACGGGCAGTCGCTACATTACAGTTGATCGCCTGACAGAAAAATTCCTGCTCCGTTTTTTCTTCGTCCTTTGCGTAGGCAAGAACATCTTTCAGAGCCTGATAATCTGCCTCCGAGTATTTTGATTTCGCTTTAGTGGTTTTATCGGGATTGGTCGCATAGTCTATAACTGTTCCGAGCCTTGTCTTTACAGACCATAGCTTACTTACTGCCACTTCAAATCACTCTTTTCGGGACGCAGAAACTCACGCTCAATGTCCGCCTGAAACTTGTGCCATCGTTCCGCTTCCTTTGAAAGCTGCACCGCATCCACAAAGCCGAGGCTGTTCGCTTTCACGGCAAGCTGGTTGATGTTGTTGCCGATAGCGGAAAGCTCACGCATTACATCATAGAAACGCTCATCAGGCTGTTCCTTTGGAGCGTAGCCTTTCAAAAGCAAGCGAATCAACGCTCCCTCGGAAAGACAGGCTTTCTTTGCTTTCTTTTGCAAGTCCTGTGCTTCTGTGCGGTTGAGCAGGATATGCTTTTCAATCGTTCTTCTCATAGTCATCCTCCTTCCAATTTCTCTTATTGATACGGTTGATCTGAAACAGGCACATCAGAGCAACGCCGAAAGTGCCGCCAATCATCAGACCAATCAGGAATAATATAAATGAAAGCATTGTTTTCTCCTTATCTCTGATGGGGTATTAGGGGCAACCCCTAACAAGCGTTTTACCGTTTTGGGCAAACCTGTCCATAAACGGTCTGCTTGCTAAGATGATACAGACATCTCAGGATTGCCCTATCTCGTGCAGATTTATCGTTCCATATCCTTTGAGACAGGCTTGAACGGCACAGCTTTAATGCCGTTTTCTGTGCGTAAAAAGTTCTCAGGATAGCGGAACTTTTCGCTGTATTTCTTCGCCATATCATCAGGCAGGCTCAGAAACTTCTCCGAGGAAACGGGAGCATAGGCAATGAAAAAATCGCCTGCCATAATCTCAATCATCTGATGGTCGGAATCATAGACCGCACGGTTCAGCGGCAATCCATTTACCTTTCCTTCCTCATTACAGATGATTGCCACCTCATCTTCAAAGGGCATATATTCTTCAATATCGCCACCGACAAGCGCCTGCATTGCTTCAAGGCTGTCCTCAATCTCAACCATTCTCGGATATTTTTCAGGCTGAATGAGCAGGACGGAAATTGTTTTGACAGTATTACCGTTACAAAATCTTTCGCTTAGCTGCGTATTGTCCGCCTCAAAGGATATATCCTTAAATCCAAAGCTGTCGCAGAAATGGAAGTAGCTCTTTCCCGTGTTACCGTCAACGGTTTCCACCACATCGGATACGGACATTGAGCGTCCTTTATAGCCTGCCGGGTGTTCCGTATTGAATATCTGATAGAGTTTTTCCAGCGTGAAACAGTTTACTTCTCCTTCAAAAACCTTGTCGTATATCCTGCTGTCAACATCGGGACTGCCCTGAAATTTTGCAAGGGAATCGTACCCCATAAAGGCGACTTGGTTCTCGTCACGCTCCATATTGACCTGATAGATTTTAACTTTCATCAGCGCTCATAACTCCTTTCGTGAGTTCTATTTCTTGTAATTCCAAGCCTGAAACAAAGAAAGTCATTGTAGTCCTTGCCGTGTGGCGGAGGGCTATCAATGACTTCATACTTGTCCGGCAGTATCGCTTGGAGAGCTGCCGTTGCTTTTCTTCCCGCATTGTCGTTATCCAAGTGGAGATAAATTTTCCTGATCTCAGGCTTTTCATCAAGCACCGTGAGCAGGGCTGCGGGCGTTGTGCTTTCTTCAATTTTCTGTTTCGGTGCGTACACTCCGGCAAGGGAAACAAGGTTGTGTTCCCGCCAATCTCTGCCTTCCATTCGCTGGGCGGTTGCATAAGAGAGAAGGTCGATAGCACATTCAAACAGATGAAGTTCACGGCTTTCGCTATCTGCAATCCGAAAAGAATAGTGCTTATCACTGCCGGAGCAGTCGCCCATCAGCCGCCTGTTATTGGTGGCTCGGTAGGCAGCATATTTCGGTTTCTTTTCCCGGTCGTATCCTACAAACACGATGTTGTGATACGGCAGGCTCTCAAAAATGAGGTCGTGGGAAATGCAGTAGTCGATGATGGAAAAGTCAATGCCCCTGCCGAAAAGATACTCTGTAATTCTGTCGGTGGAAGCACTTTTATCCGGCAGAAGCAAGACTTTCGGCACATCTTTCTTTGGATTTGGGATAGCGATAGAGGGCATAACCGCTGCCTTTCCCATCAGAGTTTCAACCGCTTCTACAAAGGAGCAGCCTTTAACTTTGACGAGATAATCAAGGGCGTTGTAGCCGCCGATCCGCTGCGACCACCACATCCATTTGCCGTTAGAAATCTTCAAGCTGTCGTGGGTACGGGTAGTGTAATTGTTGGGTGATATTCTCACAAGCTCGCCCGGTTCAAATGCTTGCAGATAGGTCAGCAAGTCAATCTGCCTTGCCTGTTCGATCACCTCCGGGGAAACATACGGCATTGTTCTCACCGGCTTTCTCTTTCGGCTTCACGCTTCAAAACAATATCAGCACGGCTCTCAATGGAATCACGGATCGTATCCATATGCTCTACCTCTCTGTCCTTGAACTCCTTATACACATCATCAAGGGGACAGGGAGATTTCAGCAATGCCTTTGCCCGTTTTGGTGAAAGTTCCAATTCCTCCATTGCCATCACGATGTCCTCACGCATTGTATATTCGTAGGTGTGATTTAAGATTTCGGCAGGCGGCTGGGCAAGCAGCCAGTCACGATACTTGTCCTGCTCCACTTTCATTTTCTCGTAAAGCTCCGAACAATAATCTTTTTCGTTCACTTGGAACACCTCCTTCAAAATAGAAATAGCCGCCTGATTTCTTTTCAAAAACCAAGCGGCTATGTAAAATGGGACAGATTTCTCCGTCCCACTTGTTTACTCAAATGTCTTTTTTGTTTCGATCCCGTCAACCAAGCCACGCATATAGCAAATGCGGCATTCCTCTATGGCAAGTTGATTATCCGCAAGCAGATACTCAATTAAGACCTTGCACTCGTCAAGAGAAAGCTCTGTGGGCTTTTCCAAGTCAAGTACCTTCGTCAGCTTCGGAATCCGATTTTTACATTCAGATACCCGGCTTTTTGCCGCTTTAAGCGCTTCGTCATTTTTACCTGCCTGAGTAATCATTTCAGATAAATAGCTTTCAAGGTCAAGATCGCTGCCCCAAAAACTGACCGGATTTTTTGTATCCATAAGCAAAACTCCTTTGCGTTTTTCTATATTATAACTCTGTGTCAAACGCACTACAATTATGCGATTTTCTTTTTTATTTCATCTTTCATACTCCTTATTGCTGCGACCAAGAGCTTTATCGCCCTCATCGGGTTCATCGTCTGCAAGCTCGTTTTCACGCTTATCAAGGTTCAGTAGGATGTTCAGCTCGTCCAAACGAGCCGTCTTGGTTTTCAGTTCTTCCTCTTTTGAGAAAGGCTTTTCCACCTCCGTCTTTGCCGTTTCAAACTGCTTTTGGGTATTCTCAAGGTCGTCCCGCTTTGCTTTCAGCACATCGGGAATACGCTCAATGGCATTGTCAATACGGGTCAGATTGCCGTGAATATCATCGCCAAGAGCAATAGTACGGCTGGCTTCGCCTTTGATTTTCACATCATAAAGACGCTCAAAGGTGTTAAAGGACAGCTCTAATTCAAAACCCCTGTACCGTCCGAGAGGAACAGGGTCGGGACTCGTCATCGCTTTGCAGGCTTCTATGATTGCCTTGCCTGCGTCTGCCTTTTCAGAATAAGAAACGCCCTTAACCTCCATTCCCACAAAGCGGTCATCGGCTGGCTTCAGGTGTTCTTTTGCCGTCTGCACATCCCGTTCCAGACCGCCTATCGTTTCCTTCAGCCGGGCGATTGTCTGCGGATAGAACTTGATAATTTTATCCTCTAAGGCATACTTTTCAGACAGGAAGCTCGACTTTAAGAGCCGCAGCTTCTGTACCTGAATATCCAAATCCATCTTCTCCTTGATATACGGATTGCCTGTTGCCAGCATTTTTATCTCCGCATAACTGAGCGCCGTTTCGTCGATGTCCTCGGCAGAACGGACGGGAGATTTGCTTGTCATTATCTGACTTGCGAACTTCTGCTTGCCCTCAATAAGCTGGTAAAGATAAGCGTCGAATGTGCCTTCCGTTACATAGCGGAAGATCTCAACTTCGGGGTTCGTGTTACCCTGACGGATAATACGACCGCTCCGTTGTTCAAGGTCGCTCGGTCGCCACGGGCAGTCAATATCGTGCAGGGCGATGAGCTTATCCTGACAGTTTGTGCCTGCACCCATCTTTTGCGTAGAACCAAGCAGCACTCTGACTTCGCCCTTACGGACTTTCTTGAACAGCTCCTGCTTTTTTACTTCGGTGTCCGCTTCGTGAATAAAGCGTACCTCATCGGCAGGGATACCTTTTTGAATCAGCTTCTTTCGGATGTCGGTGTAAACCGAAAATTCGTCCTCGCCCTTTGGTGTGGAGAGGTCACAAAACACAAGTTGCGCCGACTTCTTATCGCTGTTTTCCTCCCAAATGCGGAAGATGTTATCGACACAGGCGTTGAGCTTGCTGTCCTCAAAATCGGGGAGCATATCGTTTATCATACGCTGGTCAAGTGCGAGCTTTCTTCCGTCATTAGTGATTTTCAGCATATTGTCTACGCTGGCATTGACCACACCGCTTCGTACCTTTTCGGCTCGTTCGGCAAGTGACGCCACCATTTCCTTTTGCATATCGGACGGCTTCACAGCTATATTATGATAGTTGGCTTTCGGCACAGGGAGTTTAAGCATATCTGCTGTTTTTATATCAGCGACCTCTTTGAACATCGCCATCAGCTCCGGTAAATTGAAGAACCGGGAGAAGCGTGTTTTGGTTCGGTAGCCTGTACCTTCCGGTTTTAATTCCACCGCCGTGACAGTTTCGCCAAACGCCGAAGCCCAAGCGTCAAAGTGCTGCAAGTTGTTTTTCACAAGGGTATTATACTGCAAATATCTCTGAATGGTATAAAGTTCTACCATTGAATTGCTGATCGGCGTACCCGTTGCAAAGACCGTTCCCCGACCGCCTGTTATCTCGTCAAGGTATCTGCATTTCATATACAAATCGGAGGATTTCTGCGCTTCTGTCTGAGCGATGCCGCCCACATTCCGCATTTTGGTGTAGAGGAACAAGTTTTTATAGTAATGCGACTCGTCAATAAAGAGCCTGTCTACGCCGAGTTCCTCAAAGGTAACAACATCATCTTTACGGCTTTGGTCGTTCAGCTTTTTGAGCTTCGTTTCAATGGACTTCTTGGATTTTTGGAGCTGCTTTACGGAGAAATTTTCTCCACGGTTGCGTTTCAGTTCGGCTATGCCGTCCACGATTTCATTCAGCTCACGCTCAAGAATCGCTCTCTGCCGCTCAAAGCTCATCGGGATTTTCTCGAATTGAGAGTGTCCGATGATAACTGCGTCGTAATCGCCTGTGGCGATACGGCCGCAGAAGCGTTTGCGGTTTTTGGTTTCAAAATCCTTCTTTGTAGCAACCAAGATATTCGCCGCCGGATAGAGCTGCAAGAACTCAGCCGCCCATTGCTCCGTCAAATGATTTGGGACTACAAAGAGCGATTTATTGCAAAGTCCAAGCCGCTTGGATTCCATTGCCGCCGCAACCATTTCGTAGGTTTTGCCTGCGCCTACGGCGTGTGCAAGAAGCGTATTACCGCCATAGAGAATATGCGCCACCGCATTTCGCTGGTGTTCTCTCAGCTCAATTTCGGGATTCATACCGCTGAAAGTGATATGGCTTCCGTCGTACTCACGGGGTCTTATACTGTTGAATTTCTCGTTGTACAGTTTGCAAAGTTTTTCCCTTCGCTGTGGGTCAGCCCACACCCAATCCTGAAATGCCTGTTTGATCTGCTCCTGCTTTGCCTGTGCGATAGCCGTTTCCTTTGCGTTCAGGACGGCTTTCTTTTTGCCCTCATCGTCCTCGATATAATCGAAGATACGGACATCTTTCAGGTTCAGCGTTTCCTCAATAATCTTATAGGCATTGATTCGTGTTGTGCCATAGGTGCTGTATGCTTTGACATTACCTCGGTCGTAGGACTTGCCCTCAATGTTCCATTCGCTTGTAAACTGCGAGTAGTGGACTTTGATGTTCCATTGGCTGTAACGGGGCGTACCCAGCAGCTCAAACATAAACTGCTCGACGATTTCAGGCGGCAGCCAAGTTGCGCCAAGACGGACATAGATTTCGCTTGCGGTAAGGTCTGTAGGCTGCACCTTTTCAAGTGCTTCCACATTGATTTTGTAATCTTCGGGGTAAACCTCCGCAGACCTTTTTGCGACTGTGAGCTTTTCTCTGACATTACCGGAAAGGTACTCGTCTGCCATCAGGTACTTTGCTTCGGTGCTGTTCCCGTATCCATACATCGGGTTCAGGAAGATAACGCCTTTCAAATCCTCAAAGATTTCCTGCTCGGTCTTGCCTGACAGCGCACACATATATTCCATATCCACACGGGCTTTCTCGCCCAAGGATACGGCAAGTGCTTCGCTTGCGGTATCGACCGAGGTAACAGGGGTATGTGGCTTGATCGTCCTCTTAAAGAACATATCCGCCTTACGCTCAAGGTTTCCTTCTTCGTCAAGCACCTCCAAAGCGGAGAGCAGGGAGAAAGAGCCGTCCTGAGAGAAAGCGGATACATTGGCACGGGAACTTATCAGCCCGTATTTTTTCGTAAAATCATCGTAGAGGCTACCCAAAAGCTGCTGCTCCGCTTTGATTTCCTCATTGGGATAATCCTCGGTCTGCATTTCAAGCAGAAGCCTTACGCAGTCCCTTATCTGTATCATCCCTTTAATGCGGTTCTCTGCGGTAGCGGAAACCTCCACGGGTGTCATTCTTGAATTTTCACGGTAGTAGATTTTATCATCATAGACCGTGTAGGAGAAGTTGCGTACATTCGGGTCTGCCGGAATGGAATTATCTTCTTCGGTCAGTTCCTCATCCATTTCATACTCGGAGATTTCTCCGTGAATGTTTGAGATAGCGTCATCAAGCAGATCGGACAGCTCCGCTCCCTCAAAGGGAACAACGGTATCCTCATCACCATATCTGCCCGACACAGTTTGCCACTCGCCAAGCACCATTTCAGGGTGCCGCACGAAGTAGGAGTTCATCTTCCTGCCGTTCTCGTCTACTTCAAGATGAACCCAATCAGGCTCAATGTCGATCAGCCTGTCACGCTTCTGCAAGATGAGAATGTCTGACACAACGCCTTTCGCCCCTGCATTTCCACCAAAGGTGTTGTTCGGCAGTCTGATTGCACCGAGAAGCTCGGCTCTCTGTGCGATATATTTGCGGATTGCGGGGTTCTCCTTATCCATCGTTCCCTTGCTCGTCACAAGCGCCATTACGCCGCCCGGACGGAGTTTATCAAGGCTCTTAGCCATAAAGTAATCATGAATCAGGAAGTGGTGCTTATCATACCGTTTATCCGCAAGGCGAATGTCCCCGAAAGGAACATTGCCGACCACTGCGTCAAAGAAGCTGTCGGGGATATTTGCTTCTTCATACGGCTGTGCTGCAATAGAGGTTCTCTGATAAAGCTGCTGGGCAATGCCTGCGGAAATCTTGTCGATCTCCACGCCGTACATCTTTGCTCCCTGCATTGACTGTGGCAGCATACCGATGAAGTTACCGATACCGCACGACGGCTCCAAGATATTGCCCTCACGAAATCCCATCTGCTCCATTGCCTTGTAGATACCCTGAATGACAACGGGAGGGGTATAGAAAGCAGTCAGCACGCTGTCCTTTGCAGACTCGTATTCTTCGGGTGTTAGGACAACAGACAGTTCCAAGTATTCCGTTCCCCAAGAGGGATTGTTTTCATCAAAGGCTTCGGGAATGCCGCCCCAGCCAACATACTTTGAAAGGATTTCCTGTTCTTCGGGTGTGGCAAAGCGGTTTTCTTCCTGACATTTTTTCAAAAGCTGGATCGCCATAAGATTCCTTCGGAAGCGTTCTTTCTTTCCGACTTCCTCGACTTCGTGAGACGCAAGGTCAAAGGTGTTACGCTCCGACATAGGGATGTTAGGGTGCAAATCGAAAGTCTGCGCCCTCGTCCGTTTTTGCTCCCAAGCAGGCTTTACGGGTTCTTCTTTCTCATAAAACGGCGCAAGCTCGTCCTCGGAAACATAAACCAAATCATCAAAACTGAGTGCGGATAAGCCGTTCTCTATAAGCTCTTCAATGCTGTCATACTGCTCTGTGCGAACAGTTCTTCCGTCCACACAAGTGTTGATACTGAACGCTTCAAGGTTGACTGCTGCCTGTATCTCGTGCTGATCGTCCTCGGTGGTGGTATATGCCACCTCGACATTGGAAAGGTCGGAATAATCCGCTCCTTCCTCACGCTCGTATTCCTCTCGGCAGAACTCGTCAATGAGCTGCTTTGCCTGTTCAAGCAACGGGTTTTCGGGAATGGGAAAATCCTCAATCCTTACGCCCTGCACAGGCGGGTCAAGCTCCGCTATAAAATCCTGCGGTATTGTCTTGCCGTCTTTATCCTGATAGAATACGACGGTCATCGGTACACCGTAATGGTTTTCTTCTCTGATGTCCTTTACAAATTTATATTCGCTGGTGTACTCGATACTTTCCTGTACCCGTCCATCCGTGTAGAGATAGTCGATTCTGCCGACAGGATAGGACTCTGTGGGATCAAGCTTTTCCTGTGATACAACAAGCCTTGTTACACGCTCGCCGTTCTCCAGAGTGCATACGGCAACATCCAAGCCACGGTCGTTAAGCATATTCAGATATACTTCCAGCCGATTGGAGGGAATACCGCACATCGGAACACGCTCGCCGTCAACCGTTTTGTTTGCAAGATGGAGAGCAAAGGTATCCGACATATATACGGCGTCGTTGTCATACAGTTCAAAGAAATCGCCAACCTGATAAAAGAGAATTGCATTAGGGTTTTCTGCCCTGATTTCGCCGTACCCCATCTCACTTATACGAGAGCGGCTGTCGCCAAACAAAACACCGTTATGAGCTGACAATTCTTTGAAGTCGGCAAAGGTGTTTTCCCTGAATCCAAGAATTGTACCGTCATCCTCAAAAACTACAGCCTCGTCTACAAGGAACTTATAGAACTCTTTTCCGTGCCATTCGTTCCCCATACTGTCCGTTGCAACAAGACCTTCACTGTCATAATTCAGGTCAATGTCATCTATTTTGAGTGATTTCAGCACATTGTAGAGGATTTCCGTTTCACGGTCATATACGGGAACTTTCAACTCGTTTTCTGCCTGAGTGACAAGCGCCTGCATTGTTTCTTCGGTTCGACCGATAAAATCAGGTTCAGGCTCTGCGTAGGCTTCGAGGTAGTCGTTATACTCCTGCGTACCGAGGTCAATCAGTTCCGTGTAGGCTTTGCTGTCAAGGTACTCATAAAATTCTTCTGCGTTATTGCTGTTTTCTTTTGCTTCCGTAATCAGTTCATAGGATAAATGCAGAACGACAAACTGCCCTCCGGCGGTTGCGTCGGGGTTATAATAAATGGCTTCATATTCTTCCATACCCGGACGGTGAAAATAGTAATCATCATCACCGATAGGAGTTGTATTGGGGTCTATCTCTACTCTTTCTTCAAGTTGCTGCCCCTTGACCTTCAAATGGTCGTTCAACGGATTTTCCTGCACCTTACGGTCAAATTCCGCTCGATCAACTTCTTTATTAAGCAGAGGGAATGTCGTGTCATAGAGCATTACCCGCTCATCGTCAAAGGAAAGGATTTCATATTCGCTCGCTCCGAGATAAACCTTTTCGCCAAGGTGGTACTCATAGTGTTCAGGCTCGTCCTTTGCTTCCTCTTTTTCGGGAGGTGCAACTGACAGAACTTCTCTGACTGCATTTCGTTCCTGCTGCTCTCTGCGCCGTTCTTCCTGACGCTCAAGCCATTCGGGATACCTCTCTTTTTCTTTGGGGTTCAGGTATCTGTCCATACGGATTAGCTCACCGATACGCTTTTCCACCTGATTCCATTTCAAAAGGACATTTGGCTTATTCTCTCCAATACCCTTGGAAATGCGAATACCCTTGCCGTCGTGCTGCTCGTCAATCCCTGCGCCGATGATAACAGGGTAAGAACCGCCCCATCCGTATTCTTCTTTGAGGAAGTCTGCGTTTTCCTTTGCGGAAAGGCTTTTCTGAAACTGCTCATAGATACGCATTTTTCCCTCGGACACGCCGCTTCCACGGGTAAGAACTGCGTCAATAATCTCCTGTGAAAAAGTAAAGGCAGGGGATTTCTCCTCTGCCTCAAACATAAGCGTGAGCTGTCCGTCCAATGACGGAAGCGGTTTTATGGTATCGTGTAGTTGTCCGAGAAGCCGCATTGCTTCAAAGTGCTTTGCAATAACGCCCCAATCGTAGAAGCTCTGCTTGGTGCGGCTTAAATAGCTGCCCTCCCAAAGATGAAGCACATTCTCAAAGGTCTTGTACCCACACCTGCGACCGTCACTCAGGATAACCTCGGTGTAGTCGTTATTGAAAATGCTCTTTATATACTCGGTTCTCTCTCTTTCATCAAGATGGGTTTCGTAGAACTGCCGTATCACATCTTTCGACGCTTTCAGGTGTGGGGTAGTGCCGAGGATTTCATTGATCGTTTCATCGCCGCCGAAGAACGGCAGGCTTTTGTCCTCATGCTCACGGTCATACCAGTCTAAGCGTACACGACTTCCTTCAACACGATCTCCGTTACCCGGCTGCGGATATTGTTCATTTTCCGAACCCAAGACATCATATCCGCCGCTTTCAGGTTCTCGGTCACTTCCTCTTTGACCGCCATCTGCTTCGTCAGCATTTCCGACATCTCGGTGGCTCTCTGTTCCACTTCCGCTAAATGCTCCGTCAGCTTGCAGCTCGTCAGAAGATTGTAGTACAGAACTCGGTGCTTCTCCTTCAGAAACTTCTTTCTCATCTGAGCGTATCTGCCGAGAGTCACTTCCGTCTGCTCCGGCATTGTCAGGTTGGGCAGCAGATAATCGCCCTGCATCGTGTAACTGATTTTCTCCATTTTCAAAACTCCTTTCGGTCTTGTTTTCTTTAGGCATATTGTAGCCGGAATTGCCCTTATCCGCAATTATGCGATTTTGTCTGTCAAGGGCAGTAATGGTTCGGGAGATCTCCGTAAGACCCATCTCCGCTATATCGCTGGTTGCAATACCGAGAGCGTTCAGCACTTCGGGTGTGTTGAACTCCGTAACATTACGGAAATCGTCAGCGTCAAAGTATTCTCTTGCGTCAAGACCAAGGCGGGTCATTATCATATAGGCAACGCTATTCGTCACAAGCTGACGGTAAGTGGTGCGGACATAATCCTCTCCCGTTCCCTCAAGGAAGCTGTCGTTCAGAATTTCCATAAGGTCATCACTGTAATCCACAAGGTTATCTGCAACAGCGTTCTTTGCCGCCGACAAAACGGCACTTTCAAGGGTATCCCTGCTTTCAAGTTCCCCAAAGGTGCTTTCCAAGGTGTCTATGATTTCTTCGGTATATTCCGGCTTCATCTGCCAAATGGGAACAGGACGGGAATAACGGTTTTCGTGGGTATCGGAAATATCAAAGTAGTACATCAGCCTTTGACGGCTTCTGTCCATGTCCTCAAACACGGCGATACCTCTCGCACCCCGGTTGACCCATCTGCCGAATCTGCCGTTCCAACGCTCAATTTCAAGGACTGCGGTTGCGTCCGGTCGCTGGGCATAAATCAAAAGCTGCTCGTCAAAACGGAGTTTGAAATTGTTGCAGGCAGAGCGTAAAAACGCCTGCCAGTTCTCAGGGTTGCCGCTTATAACCTTGGTGGTTCGGTCATAAAGCTCCGTCATCAGGTCATATTTTCGTGCCATTTTCACGCACCTCCTTATCGTTCTTTCTCTTTAGGCTTGATTGCCTTGCCGTTTTCATCGTAGTTCTTAGGCTTTGCGGCAGACGTGTCCCAGCCAAACATAGAGCCGGCAACCATTGCCGCCTCCTGTGCCTTGCTGATACCGTGTCTTTCATTAAATCGGTCAACTAACTCACGGTTTTCTTCGGGTGTTTTCTGAACGCTCCTCGGCGTATAGCCTTTCTGATAGCGGTCGATTTTGATAACCTCGCCTGTGGACGGAAGCGTAGACAGGCACTCACGGGGCAGCGGTGTTTCTTTCGGCTGGTAAGTGCTGCCGCTTCGCTCCATTCTCTCCGCAAATTCACAGATGTGGTAGAGGTTATTTCCAACCTCCAAGTGTGCTTCGTCAATATATCTGCAAATGAAATCCCACTTTTCGCCGTCTGCATTGGTAACGGAAATCCGCTCCCCGTCGGGCAGTCTGAACAGCTCCTTGTATCCGCTGTTTATGAAGCGAATATCCTGCCTTGCCCGGTCAATGTGCTTATCCAGCCATTCTCTCTGATAACAGAAGCAATAGAAGTTGTAATCTCCCTGCGTAGGATTGCAGCGAAGCAGATAGGAATGTTTCTCCGTGTCTATACGAAAGCCGTACTCGGTGGTATATGCGCCCTTAAAACTGCTCTCCGGGTTCTTCCTTGCAAAATCTACCATACTGCGGCGGCTTGCAAGCAGCCCACAAGCACTACTGCGAAGTTCGTTTATAACATCGTCCAATTCCGAACTGAACTCCGGCGTTTTCAGCCTGCTGTCATGCTCGTTCCAAGCGGTGTAAAACTGTTCGCCTGATCCAAAATCCCCACGCAGATGACCGATACTCCCGGTCTGACAACGGATTTGTGTGCTTTGGGCATAGGTGTATTTTCGTTCCTCTATGGTAAGAGGATTTATTACAAAGTCCATCATCGCCCACCCCTTTCCTGTGAAGCTCTCTGTTTCGGAATGTTCCATCCGTAAACCTTGGCAATTTCGTCGCCAAGTCGCTTGGTTATTCGGGTAATATCGGCACGAGTAGCCTTGCCATCATAGATTTTACTCAATAGATTATCTCTCTGCGTGTTTGTCACAGTATCCTTGAAAACACGGTAAAGGTAATGGTTTGTACCATCGTGATGGATACCGTCTGCCCGTAAATCGCCGTACTTATCCACATACCATTCGGACATATCCATTCCGGTATAAAGGCAGTCCTTGATATTGCCGGACTCTATTACCCTGTATCCGCTGAAACGACCATTCCACCGCCCAATGTCGGCTACTACCAAAATAGGCTGCGAAAGTTGGATGTTCAGATTCATACGCTCATCGTCAAGGTAGTCGGCGTTGGTTTCGACCATCCATTGATACAATTCATCTTCATTGTTCGGATCATCGTCAAGCTCATTGGCTTCAAGGAAATCTTTATAATCGTCACGCCAATCGTTAGGGTCAAGGGATACATCGCTCCAAATAATATGGCGGTCACTCGCCAATGCTGCTTGGTTCATTGCCGCCACCTCCGAGATAGGAAAAGAGCGTGTGTGCCTTCACCTGCTTCTGAAGCGTCATAATGACGGTCATATCCTGAATGGTAATGCCGTCAATCTGTAAAATGCTCTCCATAGAAAGAGCCTGCAAATCCTTTTCGCTCTTGCAGCCTGCGTCAAATAGCTTTTGCAGCACCTTGACTTTCTGTGCCAAGGTTAGGTTGTCTGTGGGTTTCTTGTTTGCCATCTGTCATTCCTCCTTATCCAAAGCGTAATTCACATACGCCTTTTGGTTTTTATGCCTTGCCCGCCGTACTTCGGGACTGCACCCAAGCTCAGGGTGTACCGACTGAATTTTCTGACGGGTTCTGCGTACACTCTCAAAGCAGGGAATGCCGAGAACCTTATAATTACGCATTACATCTTCAAAAAGGAGCATTGCCTGTCCGTGAGAAAGATAGAAAAACTCTTTGCTCACGATATAGTAAAGCTCCATATCGTTGTCCCTTGCTTTAGGATTTGCTTTCAGCACATCGTAAACCATCTGTTCAACGGTTTTCAGTTTCATTTTCTCTGCTCCTTCCGAAAAAGGCAAAGGGCGGAGTTTTTCGCTCCGCCCCGCACCTCTATTGCTCTTACATCTTACTTTTTCTTTCTGTTTCTGATCTGCAAAAAGATAAAGCCGCCTACGATAAAAGCGACCAAAGCAATTCCGATAATTGTTTTAAACTCCATACTTACTTATCCTCCTTCTTGCGTTTCTTAAATCCGAGAACGCTGCACACGCTGATACCGACAGCGGAAAGCCCTGCAAGTGCGATCCACAAGCCAAGGTTGCTGTTATCCCCGGTTTTCGGAGTGTCACGCAGGACATTGTGCATTTCCACGATGGTCGTGGAATCCATCTTTACGGTTGTCTGCTTATCGGCAGGAAGCACATAGTTTGCAGAAGCCGCATTGCTGACCTCGGAAATCGTGTAGTCGCCAATACGAAGTCCCTCAATGAAGATTTCGCCGTTCTCATTGGTTTCCAGCGTCACATCATAGCCATTAGCTCCTGTAATGCGGAAGGCAAAGCCTTTCACATTTCCGTCAGAGGAAGTCTTGACGATTTTCAGGTTGCCCTTCATAGCGTTGTTGATAAAGCCGACGCCTGCCTTATTCTCCACCTGATAGGTCATTCCGTCGGTGTCAATAAACACCTTGTAAATGCCCTCGTCAAGCAGGAAGCCTTCGGGTGCGGCTGTTTCCCTTACAAAGTAGCGACCATAGAGCAAGTCGCTCATTTCATACTGACCGATTTCCTTTTCGGTAAGTGTTCCGATAAGCTCATCATCTGCGTCAAGCTCGCCGTTGTCGTTGCTGTCCTTGTAGACCTCAAAGGCTGCCCCGGTCAGCTTGTTATCGGGATAGTCAGCATCCACCTTGGTAAGCGAGATGTTGCCACGGATAAACTCGTTCTCAATCTCAACCTCAACAACTTCTTCATTCTCGTCAATCACTACGCCGTATGCGGTGTCGTTCAGCACGAATCCTGTCGGCTGCTCGATTTCACGGACAACCCAAATGCCGTAAGGAATGTCCTCAAAAGAAAAACTACCGTCATCCTCGGATACGGTAGTCTTTAAGGCATTTTCCTTTGTAAATACGGTTTCGTCCGGTCGGAACAGACCAATCACCGCACCGCCAAGTGCGTCACCGTTCTCATCAACCTTCATACCGGATACAGAGCCATAAATCAGGTCGTTATCAATGGTTTCGCCGCCGTTTGCGGAAAGCTCCACCTTTGCGGTATCCTGTCCCGCATAGTCAAACTTAACGGGATACTTTTCATCGTTCAGAATATAATGCTCATCTGTTGCAAGCTCCTTGACATAGTAACTGCCGATAGGAAGGTCTGTCTTAAAGACCGCCTTGCCGTTCTCGTCCATTGCGACAATCTCGATAAGACCATCGGCAGGGATGGAAGTGCCGCTTACCGCTACAAGCTCCTCAGCGGCAAAAATACCGAAGCTGACATTCTTTACTTCGCCATTGCCGCCAATGTCAAAGAGATTGTCCTGCTCCATAGCCTTGCGGAGAGAGATTTCCACTTTCTGTCGCTCATTGTAGAACGAGGTAGCGGTTTCCGTTACAGATACATTCTGTCCGGCGTACACAAGCTCTACTGTGTGGATTTCATCGTTCAGTACCATTCCGTAAGGAGCGGTGATTTCCTGAACCTCATATTTTCCGAGATAGATTTCCTTGCTTTTTGCAAGACCGTCTGCACCCGTTGTAACGGTATCCACTACCTCGCCCTTAGAAGCTCTCAGCGTACCGTCAGGCGTGATAATATCTTCTGCGGCTCTGATTTCATAGACAGCGCCGGGAAGTCCCTGCACCTCATACTGCGGCTGATAAATAACAGGCAACTCATTTCCGTCTGCGTCCACGCCGCCGACCACGGATACGCCGAAGAACACTTCGCCCGATTTCTCTACGGTGATTGTGCCTTTCTGTGCCATATTCGGTTTATTCACTTTGATAACTGTAACCCCGCTTTCTTCTGTGGAGTTTTCCTCTGCAACATCAAAATAGATCGGCGTACCGTCAAGGACATAGCCGTAAGGAGCCTGTACCTCGACAATGGAATACCCCTGACCGTAAGGCAGCTTCTCAGGTGTCACAAGAGAACCCTCTGCGTCGGTGTAGAAGATGTCGATGGTAGTAGGAGTAGGATAAGTGAAAGTCATCGTTACAAGATTTCCTTCGGGATCGTAAATCTGAAAGCCTGCGCCCGCATAAGGGATTGTCTTTCCGGTTTCTGCGTCCACCTTGACAACCTTTACATAGCTTTCAAAATTGGCGTTGTTGATAAGGTAACGGTAGGTCTGACCGTCTTTGGCGATGAACACATCAAAATCCTTCATCAGCTCACGACCTTCCCAGCCTGCGGTCTGATGAACGGTGTAAATACCGTAAGGCATATCCTTGGTCTGTCCAAAGCCGTTTTCATCACAGACGATCACATCACGCTCGTCGGGATCGGCATTGCCATAGCTGCCTGCGGATTTGAGGTAGACTTCAAAGACTGCTCCTTCTTCGGGTGTTTCAATGTGGGTTTCCCCATCATCGGTGTGTTTGATAAGAGCGATATTGCCCTTAATAACATCCTCAACCACATCATTGGAAGTCAAGTTATGCTCCACGGTGTAAAGCTGCGGCTCTGCGCCGACATGATGAACCGTCGGGTCAAGGAGATAACCTTCGCTCGGCTCAAGCTCTTTTATCGTCCAGTTATCTCCGCAGATATATTCCTTTGTGGTAAACTGACCGTTTTCATCGGTATAATACACATCTACAAGCTGCTCGCCCTTGAAAATGCCGTACTTTGCTCCGGCAAGGGAAGCGTTGCCCTGCGGATGTCCTTTTTCGGAGTCGCTCTTGGTTACAGTCACGGTGAACTTTTTGAGGATATTTTCAAAGCTGCGGTTTGTAACCTCTTTCCATTTTACGGGTGCTGTCTGATTTTCGGGAATGACATAGCGGATCGCCGTATCCACTTCTTCAAGGGTGTACGGCGTTGTGTCGCTGATAAGGACATCCTTGAATGTTGCCACACCGTTCTTGTCCGTAACTGCATACTCGTCCACGGCAATTCCCGAAAGAGAAGTCCCGAACAAATGGAAGGTCACGCCCTCAACAAAATTGTCCTCGGAGGACTTGATAACCTTAATATCGCCACGCTTTAAGACATTGGAAAAGGTAACGGCAGAAGTGCCGCCGCTGACAATGGTAACTCTCTGTGTGTTCTGCGGCACATATTTGTCGATTGTTTCCTCGGTCACGGTATAAACACCGGGCATAAGCTCAATATCCACCGTACCGTCTGCCTTTGTAGTGACGGTCTTGTTTACGCCATTTCCGCTAATAGTAAATCGAATACCATCTACCTTTCCGTCCTCGGAGTGCTTGACGATATGACCGATTCCCGTCGTTTCGGTCTTAATATTCATATAGAAGTACACAGGATCTTCCGCACCGGAACACATCGTCTGTTTGCCGGGATAACCCCAAATCAGCATATTGTCAAGCGAATTAGGAATTACCTTTTGCGCCGTAATGCTGACAGGATTTTCAATCATCTTTTTGGAAGTGAAGGTGTACTTGTTGCCGCTACGGGTAACGGTGATACCACTACCTGAGATGAACTTAACATCCCTGAGCGTATTGTTCGTATCTGTAAGGGTAAGGCTGTAATTATCCTTTGCCTGATCGTATTTCAGGGTATAAGTCTGTACGGAGGCTTTCTGATTGGAAGCAAAGCTCGGCACGGTATAGTGCTGTGCGCTCTGTTCCAAAATCCAGTTATAGCACTTTTCAGCCGGGCGTCCCTCCAATGACCAACTGAACATATCTGCCGAAATGCCATTTGCGGCAGATTTCTGAGTCGGGCTTGTACGGAGCTGCTGCTGATACTCCCAAAGGAGCGTCTGCGTTGCGAAAGCGTAGTCATCCACATTTGTACCGGGTACGGGAGAGGACATTCCCTCGTGCCAGCCATAAAGCAGCGTTACCATAATGCCTATCTGCGCTGTGGTCGGCAGATTCTGAAAATATCTGCTGTTTGTTCCGCTTGCAGATACATAATCGTCCCCGGTTCTGAAATCCACGCCGGATTCAATGCAGTACACCTGATGAGTACCTGACGAATCCTGCATATAGTACTTGCTCTTGGCATTACCGGAAGCATAGGAGTAAGTGTAGGTGCTGCCGTCCTCGTTATAGAACAGCGATGTGGTTGTTGACTTGCTGTAATAATGCTCGCCGTCAGAGCCTACATATTTTTCCCCGAAGTAAGAGGTGCAAGCCTTTCCTTCTTCTGAAGTCCACGCAAAAGCGGACATCGGGAATGCGGCAAGGCACATCACGGCGGTCAGGAAAAGCGCCGTAAATCGCTTGCCTTTATTTTTTAAAAAGTGTTTCATTTGCTTTACCATCCTTTCAAAAATGGGTATAAAAAATCCCTCTGCCTTTTGTTTGACAGAGGGATAAGGTTTTGTTCACGGTCAGTAGAGAAAATAGAAGCGGTAGCTTCCACCGCCAAGCGGTTCTACATAAATCGTGAAATATTGAATTGTTGTGCCGCCGTACATCGTGATGATGTCGGGCATTGAGCATACATAATCTTTCAGACTTCTCTCCAAGCCGCTTCCCTGAAAATTCTGAGAAGCTGTTACCGGATTGCTCCACGAAGCCGTGTTGGGTGTCATATCTCCTGTATGCGTAAGTCCCAAACCCGTTCCGACAGCGATAAGCTCCTGCCTTATTGCTTCTACATCGAACTCATAATCATAAATGGATTTCGGTTCGGGTACAGGAGGCGGTGTAGGTTCAGGTTCTTTTGTCGGTTCAGGTGTAACCGTTACCTCCGGCTTGCTCTCGCTCACAGTTTCGGCAGGCTTTACGGGTTCAGGCTCAGGCTTTGTCTGCGGCGCTTCGCTCGGCTTAGTCCCTGTGTCATCTTTCTTTTCGAGTGTTGTAACTGTACTTTCGCTTTCTGTCGGAGTAGGATTACTCTCGGAGGGTTCTTTTATTTTTGCAGAAGTTTCCGCTATGGGCGGCTCCTCAGTTACGCTTACCTCAGATTGTTCCGTTTTCTCCGAACTTTCGCTTTCCGATTCGGTCGTTTCCGTTTTACTGCCCGAAACAGAAGATGTCGTTTCGATTTTTGTGTCCTGCAAGCTGTCCGCAGGGATTGCCATTTCTGCCTGACATCCGGCTAAAAGCATTACCAAAGCCATTACAAGTACGATCCAATGTTTTTTCATAGCGTTCACTCCTTTGCTTTTTCTGCCTTCATTTTATCGTGAAACAGCCATAAAAACAAAGGTGCGAAGTAAGGCATAATTTTTTATCATATCATCGCACATTTATCGCCGTGAACTCTGCGTTTTCTTTGAGATTGCCATATTCAGGAGAGATAGAGTTTAACTTAGGGAGATAGATTATTCTTTCTCGGTAAGTCAGAGAGTTACTAAAGGGTTAGGGTGCGGGGAAGGGATACACGGAAAAGCATATCCATACTACCTTGCGTCACGCTCGGCACGGTTTCGCAAAAACTTGTTGTAATGCTCCAACGCCTTGCATACATAATCCTCTGTTTGGTTTAACGGCACATTCTTCGGGATAAGCTGCCGCACCCTGTCGCCACGGAGGACGATTTTTTCACGCTGGTTTGGTTTTTCCTCGGACATAATCGCTTGGATTGCCTCGGTCGTGAGTTTCCCTTCCTCAAAGAACTTTCGCATACGGATTGTTTGGTCGTGGGACGGTGTTGCGTCGTTTAAGTCAATTTCATCAACCACATCACGCTGGCAGTCCTCGTCAAGATACGAAAGCTCAACAGCAGGACGCATTTTAATACGCCCCTCGTCAACATAGTCGAGAAGCTCTTGCACAAGATTTGTCAGACGAACATAACGGCGCACTTGGTCTTTACTGTCGCCTAATGCTTCTCCAACGATTGCCGCCGTTTCTTTACCTCGACCTGACTTCCACGCCACTGGCTCGGAAGTTAAATCTGTTCGTTTTCCTTGTCTGCTCATTGCATCAAGCCGCATTTTATACGCAAAGGCTTTCTCTGAGGGAAGTATCTGCGACCTTTGAAAGTTGCTTTCAACCATTAAGATTGTCGCTTCGTCACGGTTGAGTTCTACAACCTCACATCTCAGCGTTTCAAATCCGGCAAGCTCACAGGCTCGTTTTCGTCTGTGACCTGATACAAGTTCGTATCTGCCGTCCTCTTTCTGCGTAACCGTCGCCGGGGTAATCACCCCACGCTCCTTGATGCTCTCCACAAGCTGCGTCATATCTTCATCGTCACGAACCTTAAACGGGTGGTCGGGAAAATCGTCAATCAGCTCAAGAGGAATATCGTAAATTTTTGACAGCTTTGCCTCGTCCCGTTCCTCCTGTGTGGAGAACAGGTCATCGAGAGATTTCGTTGACAGCGTGAAGTCGCTCTTTCTGCCTGCCATCGGCTAACACCTCCCTCGTAAAATCGGCATAAGCCTTAGCAACAGGACTGTTTGGCTCGTAGGCAAAAATGCTCTTGCCCTTGGAACTGACCTCTGCGGCTTTTACGGCAACGGGAATTGAGGATTTGTATATCCTGATCCTGCTCCCAAAGTTCTGCCGCAGCGCTTCTACCGTGCTTTTGGCAAGGTTCGTGCGGTTATCCACAAGCGTAAGCAATATACCGTCGATTCTCAGGTTCGGATTGATATGCTTCTTTACTCTTGTAATGGTAGTGAGAAGCTGCGTCATTCCTTTTGCCGGAAGATACTGCGCCTGTACGGGGATAACTACGTTGTCTGCCGCTGACAGAGCGTTCAGGGTAATCATACCAAGGGAAGGCATACAGTCGATCAGAATATAATCGTACCCATTCTTCACTTGGCTCAGGTAATTCTTCAGCACCGACTCACGGCTCATTGCTGTCACAAGGTTCATCTCCAAAGATGACAACTCAAGATTAGACGGAACAAGGTCAACGCCTTCTTCGTGGCTGAGAATGCCTTGTGCGGGATTTCCGCTTTCGTCCTTCATTACCGACAAGAGCTTGTCCGACAGCGTAATGGACAGTTCATCTGTGTCCTGCCACCCAAGGCAAGTCGTTAAATCGCCCTGCGGGTCTGCGTCCACCAGCAAAACCTTTTTGCCCTGCATTGCAAGTCCGATACCCAAGTTCACGGCGGTGGTCGTTTTACCAACGCCGCCTTTCTGATTGCATATAACTATCGTTTTGCAGTCGCTCATTTGGCTTTTCCTCCTTCTTCGTAAATTCATAGCCATCTAACAACGGCTATGTACTTGCGTTTAATTCGACCTCGTCCCCCAAACGCATAAAAGGAAATCATCAGGCGATCAGTTGCGAGCTGATTCCATAGGACTCTCACCTCTGCCGGGTTCTCCGCCAGCCCCGTAGGGAAGTATCATTATACCTATGCGGTGTCATCGCCTTATCCGTAGCAATCGGATATTTCAGAATAATTCGGAATCGCTCGTTGCCTTGCTTTCCGTGATAACCCTATTAAGGGCAGGCAGGTCTTGGCGCATTTTCATTCGGCTTCGGATTTCTCCTCCGTATAGGAACATACCTGATGAATGTGTATTCAATTTTCAAAGAACCGTGAGGAAACCGGAAACCCGGTTTTTGCTCCTCAATCCTTAGCCGCAACATTTTTTTCAAAAAACCCAACCCCTTTCTCAAAAAAAATTCAAAAATTTTCTGAAGCGTCTTGCTTCCTAAAAATGGGCAAAAAAAATAAGCCTACCGATTTTCGATAGGCTTGGCGCAGTCATATTCAGTTTAACAAAAGCAGGATATAGAGAATTATATAGATTCACATAGACAAAAAAGAAAAGCCCGCTGCACAATGCAACGGGCATAGTCATTTATAGTTCGTAGCAGCCGCTGACAGTCATTCGCAGAATTTTCGTGCTTTCCGTGGCGTAAGTTTGGCGTAAATTGGCGTAACTTATGGTGTAAACACCCTCTGTGACCTTCTGTCAGGGACTATACAGATAGATTTAGAGACTTATTCAGTCTAAAGGCTTCATCGTGGGGACGAACGATAGCTTAAAGGCAATCGCTTACATATACTTACGCCCTTTTTCACTTCCTTATTTACGCCGTATTACAGAAGATGTACTTGCGTGTAAATCGGTGTTGATTGTGTACGGGTTGGTGTAAAAATTGGTGTAAGTGGTGTAACCCTTAAAAATATAAAAGATTCCGAGTATCGAAAAAGCTCTAATGCTCTCATCGTAAGAGAATATTAGAGCTTTTTTATATTTTACTTGTTTTTGAAGTATAAGTCAAGACCTTCAAACTCTGAACGCTTCAATTCCTTCGTGACATCGGTGTAAATGTTCAATGTTGTAGCAATATCCTTGTGTCCGAGTGTGTCCTGAATGACCTTAACATTTACGCCCGCTTCACACATTCTGGTAGTAAATGTATGGCGGAGTGAATGGCAGCTAAAGTGTGGCAAAAGTGTCTCTGCGTTTTCGTCTTTAACAAGCTGCTCATCATTACAGTCTCGTATAATTCGCCGGAGTGCCTTATTTAATGTTCCCTGATGTTGAGCCTGACCAAAGCGATTGATAAAAATGAAGTCTGAATAACCATCTATCGTAACCTGACAATGCAAGTCCAGAAGTTCCTGATTGTGCTTTTCCATTTGGAAAGCTTCTTTCACAAAATCCAGCATTGGAACCTGTCTGTTGCTCGCTGGAGTCTTAGGGGTATTCACATTAAAATAACAGCCCCTCTTGCTATCCTCTGCTCTGTGCTCATAATAGACCAGCGTATGATTCACATCGATAACGCCTTCCTCTAAATTTATGTCACACCATCTTAATCCGGTTACTTCTCCCACTCTCAATCCAGTTCCGACCATTACTGCGAATACCGGATACCAGTGCTGTGCTGATGGGGTGTTTCGGAGATAACTCAAAAACAGCTCTTGCTCTGACCTTGTAAGTGCCCTACGCTTTTCAGTTCTTATAGCAAGCGATTGCTTCAATTCTTTCAAGACCTTATCAGACGGGTTGTTTCTGATGTAATCGTCGTCTACCGCCATATCTAACACTTGATGGAGAACCGTATGGATACTATCTATTGTCGATGGTTTCAAACACCTTTCATCAACAAGGGAGTTATAATACCTTTTAATATCGGACTTCTTCAGCGTTGAAATCCTTCGTTCTCCAAAAGTCGGACGGACAAAAGTTTCGTACATATACTTATAATTCTCAAAGGTGTTATTTTTAAGACCACGCTTCAGTACAATCCACAAGTCAAACAAATCGTTAAGAGTCGTATATCGTGCTTCAGCTTTAATTCCGTCACTCTTGTCTTTTGCTATTTGTTCTTCCTTATAGCGAAGCTCATCAAGTGTTTTAGCATACACATAGTGACGGCTACCTTTTTTGTCCGTCCAACGAAAAAAGTATGTGCCATTCTCACGCTGACCTTCACCTGTTTTCAGGACTACTCTCGCTTTGTCCTTTCTCTTTGTCCTTGGCATAATCTAAACCTCCGTAATCTAAATTTTCTTGTGTTTGCTGATATACTCGTCCAGCTTTTCTCTTACTACCAGTAACTGCTTACCGTCAGATAGAACAAACGGACACTTTTTCATATTTAATAAGCTCCGCAGTTTCTTTCTGCCGATGTTAGAATAAGCCGCTGCTTCTTCAACCGTCAGGCAACCTCTTTCCCATATAGGGATAGCTTTTGCTTTTTCCATCAATTTGTCTTTATACCTCAAAATATCTTCGTCCATTTATCTCCCTCCTCATATGGTGCTTCTTAAACGGAACTCATTTTTTCAATATACTCATCGAAGGATTTTCTTTTGATTACCCTTCGACTCCCAATCCATAGCACAAATGGACAATCTTCTTGTTCGGTCAGCTCATACAGCCTATGAATGCCAATGTTAGAATAAACAGCAGCTTCCTCAATCGTCAGATTCAGTTTGTGCCATACCGGAATGTCAAATTTCGATGTCTTGACATTTTCAGTTTCATAACTCATCTCGTTACCTCCCAATTCGTTATGCTCTAATCATAGAGGAAGCTGTGCGACAAGCCAATGATGCGAATTAGCTCATCGCACATTTGACATACTTCTTAAACGGAATACATTTTAGCGATATAGTCGTCGAACACTTTCCTTTTTATCAATCGCCTTGTACCTATCCATAGCACAAATGGACAATCTTCACAGCCAGTCATATCATACAGCTTACGAACGCCGATTCCGGAGTATGCGGCAGCCTCCTCTATTGTCAGGTTCAGCTTATGCCATAAAGGAATGTTGTATTTTGCTTCTTTCATATTCTCTGCGCTCCGACTCATCACTGCCCACCTCTCTGATTATCAGGAGCGCTCCTATCATAGAGAATGTACTCCCAGCCGCTTTCTCCGCACTTGTCACATTTCTCTTTTATCTTCGCAAATGGATCAGCACGCCGTACTATATAATTCGGATTGTGCAGATATTCGTTCAGGCACTTTGGACACAGACAGCGAATATCTTCTTTTTCTTCCTTCTTGTAGTACCACAGGTCGAAAATCTTTTTTAGGGTAATATTGATTCGCTTCCATAAACGCTCATCATCTACATTTCCGATGTAGTCGGTGAGGTGCTCTTTACTTACCGTCTGTATCTGTTCCAACAGAATCATTGACGGTTTTTTCAAACCAAAATCCTCTCCGATAACTATGTGCGATGGAAGGTATCTTTTCTTTACGGCTGTTGACAGACAGACCACAATCACAGTCGGAGCGTTTTGATTATAGCAGTCTGCCTGAACAACCAAAACCGGTCTAACACCGCTTTGTATTGAACCTTTCTTTTCTCCAAAATCATAGTAGAACAAGTCGCCACGCTTGATTTCTTTCTTCTGCATATTTGAAAACCTCTCTTTTATTTAATCTGGAAAGGTCTTTTCGTATCCGGAATTGAAACAGCCCTTTCACTTATTTGCACAAGGGGTGCCGAAATGCACACCCAAAATCAGAGGCTTTCATAAAATTTCTTGAAATTTTTCTTTGCGGCGGCGATTGACTTGTCCACTGAGCTGTAATTTACACCTTCCTCCTTGGCGATTTCTCTTGAACTTAATCCTCTAATAATGTTTTTCAATAACCGTTCTCTTTGAATTGGCTGTAACATAGCGAGCGCTTTTCTGACTTTTTTTATCATCTTAATTCGTTCTTTTTCCAGCTTTCTCGCTGCTTTGTCTAATTCTTCCTGTTCAAAGCTGTCAACGAAAGGCGTAATCAACTCCTTATGGAAGCATTCAGCAATGCCGTCTTTGTAATCGTATAAATCATATGTGCGCTTACACCGCATTTCATATTTGTGCGTGTTACGGTATGACTCGTCGATCACTTTACCTTGTTCGATTGACAGAAGCACAAAAGGAGTATACCGACTGATAACATCGGGATACTTCTCAAACAATTCTTTTTCACTTAGTTCACTGACAATCGCCCAAATTTCCGTTCCAGTATATCCTTGATATTCGTATCTAAGATTTATCAGTTTGCATTCAGACGCAAACAAAGTCTCCTGCTGTGCAGTATTAAGTTTTTTTTGCATTTTCGTAATCTCCTTGAATTGTGAATTTTTGAGGTTGAGTCAAAAATCCGGAGATTACGGGTATTTTGCTATTTGGCACTGCCAATCAAAAATATCCATCTCGTTCCTTTCTTGGAACCGATGGACACAATAGAAAAAGCCACTTGATGTAGACTACTGCCACGAGAATATAGACCTATCCGGAAAGGATTAAATGGTCTATAAAATCAAGTGGCATTAAGGAAGTCTCGCACCAAGCGGCTCCAAAGCACTATGCTTGCTTTTATTCTTTATTTAGTTGTGGAATCTTCTCAGGCTACCTATTTCGCCTGAATGAAATGGGCGGGAAAGTTATCGTTTCTCCGCAGTTAGTACATTTCTCCTGCGTATATGCGTGAGTTCCCTTGCAAATATAAGAAACAGTATGCCCGCAGTAAGGACATATTTTTGCGACTTTGATTTGCGAGCCGCAAATAGCTTTCAGTTTATCCTGCTCTGCTTTGACCGCTTCATACTTTCGTGGATCTTGTTCTCTGATGTTGATTTTCGGCATTTGCTTCTCCTTATATATAAACTGTTATCATATCGTATGGATTGTCCAAATATTCCTTCTTCACAAGCCCAAGCTGCTTCATTCGTATGGCAAGTGCTTTCTTTGAGCTTCCCAAAAAATCCGCCATCGCTGAAAACCGTTCAAACACAACGGGGCAGTATATCCGGTTCAGACAGTCAATTCGTTCTCCAAGGCTAAACAAATACATTCCTTGCATTATCAGTTCTTGTGGAAGCAGAATAGCAGAGGCAAGAGTATTGGCTTGCCATTCCTCCCAATCCTTAATTCGAGCGCTCTTTTCATTTCCGGCACGGTAATAACGAACCGGCGAAGTCTGATTTCTAACAATACCATATTCTGTCGGGAACAATCTTTTGAAAATCTGATGGCTTCCTTCGTGCATAAGGGTAAAATTCTTTCTGCCTCTCAGCTTTTCGTCATACTGTAAGTCCGACTCCACAAGTACGGTATTCCCATCCAGCAGGACACTTTCTTCCTCATCTCCGGCTGTGAGAACATTGACCAACACTTCCTCAAAAGCTGTCAAGCCCAACAGCGAGCTGTCATAGGAAAGATGAAAATATCCTATATTTAATCCGAGCACATTTGTTAGAAACAGCTCAGGCTCAATTCGATAAACTGTTCTTTCTTGTACTTCGGGAAGCTCCATATATTTCCTAATGTACTTTTCGGCTATCGCCTCAATGTCCATTCGGGATAAATGTTTCATTCACCTGACCTCCTTAATCTCATTTTGCTTCGACAAACCATTTTCCGTTTTCTTCATCAAACAAAAAAGTTGGTATGCCACAAACTTGTACCGTGTAGCGGATACCAGTACCGCCCACTTTTGTAGAAGCGGCACGGCAGCGTTGTATCACACGGTCAATTTCATATTTTTCTCCATTTTCAAATGTAATCAGATGAGGACGGGCAGAGCCGTCCACTCTATGTGTCACTTCAACCTCTACATACACCTTTCGTCTTTGTCCTTCCATTTTCCAAAGCCCTCCTTATCCCACCATACCTGTCGGCATAGTAATCTCTGCTTTTTCAGACGGCATTTTGATGTTTTGAAAAAGGATTCCATTCCTGATACTGTTCTTTCCAAAACGCCGCCTGATTTCTTCAATACACCTATCCAATCTTTCCATCTTATCCATTTTCTCAGCATCCATAAACAAGCCAATCTGCCGGGGCGTGTCCTGTGGAACAAGATTGATAGCTTGTACGGTTACGGAACGAATTTGGTTTCGCCAAGCATAATTGCGTTCAAACAAGTAATATGCCGCCTTTGCTATTATCATCGGTGATTGCGTAGGCATATCCATTTTTGTCTGCCACTGTTTTGAATAAAGTGTATTGTCACGGATATGCAGCGCTACTCCCTCTGCGCTCAAACCGTGAACACGGAGCTTATGTCCGATGTCTTGGGTTAATTCGAGAATGACAGGCCACACCTGCTCATCATTCTCCAAATCGGTGACAGTGGTTATGCCGTGTCCTATGCTTTTTACAGGAGAAATGAAGTCGGTCTTTGCGACGGTCGAACAATCCAAGCCGTTGGCGAAATTCCAAAGAGCAACTCCATTCTTCCCAAGCCAGCATTTCAGTAGCTTTGAGTCAGTTTTTGCCAAATCACCGATTGTCTTAATAGCATATCTATCTAAAACCTTCTTTGTTGCACGACCTACACCGAGCAATTCAGAAGCAGGGAGTCCCCATATCTTTTCACGAAAGGTATCCTTTTCAATCACCGTGACAGCATCAGGTTTCTTCATATCCGAGCCGAGCTTTGCAAATATCTTGTTGAAGGAAACGCCTACGGAAATTGTCAAGCCCAGCTCAAACTTAATGGTTTCCCGTATAGTGTTTGCAACCTTCTCCGGTGAACCGAAAATATTTTCTGTTCCACTAATGTCCAACCAACACTCGTCCATTCCATATGGCTCAACTCGGTCGGTATAGCGTTCATAGACATTTCTTGCAAGCTTGGAATATTTTATGTATTCCTCATAATGTGGCGGAACAACAACAAGTTCTTTGCATTTCTGTTTTGCCTGCCACACTGCATCGCCAGTCTGCACTTGAAACGCCTTGGCTTTATAATTCTTCGCAAGGACAATACCGTGCCGTTCCTCTACTGAGCCGCAAACGGCAACCGGATATTTTTTCAAAGCAGGATCAAGCATACACTCAACGCTTGCATAAAAGTTATTCATATCACAGTGCAGAATATTACGGAACATTTTTCTTGCACCCCCTTGACAAAACTCACAAACCGTTTTATAATAAACTCACAAACCGTTTGTGTGTCTCCTATTATATCCAATTCGTTTGTGATTGTCAAGAGCTTGAAATCAAAAATTCTAAAACGGTTTGTGATTTTCAAAGGAGGGAATCTAAATGAAATTCGGTGAGAAGCTCCGTAAGTATAGAACTGATAAAAACCTCACCCAAGCAGAACTTGCAAAACTCATTGGCGTTGGTGTCAATACGATTTGTAATTACGAAAGCGGAAAGACATATCCGCAGAACCGTGAGGTATATAAGAAACTGGCTGATGTACTCGGCGTTGACGCCGACCATTTACATAACGAAAATGATGATTTCATCGAATCCGCACAGGGAAAGTATGGTTATCGAGGTAAAAAACAGGCTATGCAGCTTGTGGAAGAAATGGGCGGTCTATTCGCCGGTGGCGAGCTGTCCGATGATGACATCGACGGTGTTATGAAGGCAATGCAGGAATTATATTGGAAAGCCAAAGAGGACAACAAGAAATACACCCCCAAAAAGTATAAAAAGTAAGTCCGATTTTCGGGACACTAAATCTTTTATACTTAATATAGGGCATACTTTGCCCTGAAAAGGGAGGTGCATATGAAATGATTGACTCTGTTGGAATATATAAAAAAGCCAATAAGCTCGTAGAATTACACGAAACGAGAGATACCATAAAGTTAGCGAAAGCGTCAGGCGTTGAAGTTATTCCGGTTGATTGTTTCAATAACCTTCTCGGTATGTATGTTTATCGTTGGAAACACCGTGCGATGTTTCTTAATGATAGAATGGACGAATACCTGACACTAATGGTAGCTGGTCACGAATTGGGACACGATGTTTATCACCGAGAACTTGCAAAAGGTGAAGGAATGCGAGAATTTGAGCTGTTCAGAATGCAAAGCTCGACAGAATACGAAGCGAACGCTTTTGCCGCTCACTTACTAATTGACACCAATGAATGTCTTGAATACGCTCGAAACGGATATGATGTCGTCCAGATCGCAAGAGCTATGAACTCGGAGATCAACCTGATGCTGATTAAACTTCAGGAAATGAGTCGGCTCGGCTACAATATCCGTGTACCATTTGAACCGAAAAGCGATTTCTTTAAGAATATCAAAGCATAAAGAAGGTGGGAAAATTGAGAAGTGCGTTTGTATATAAGGGTTCCTCTGAAGCATTTGGGACAAAAACAGACAACTACATCTACAAAGGACTGACCGTTGTTGTCTCTTATGGGGATTTCAGTTACGAAAGACACGGAACAGTCAAGGCTGGAGAGAAAGTGTTGCATATTTCTTTTTCTTCAAGAAGCAGTTCTCCTATGAATCAAAAAGAAATTAACGATTGCCTCGACCACTTTGGAATAGATAGAATGGCTGCTTATTACACATTCGAGAAAAAATCCACTTTCCCGCCTCATAAGCTGATACGGCATTACGAGCAAATTCAACATATCTACAACCCAAATCAGGACGCTTTGCCGTGCTGAAAGTATCTTTACTAAAGACCGTCTATGAAAAAGGCGGTCTCTTTTTCCGTGTTTTTCAAACTTATTCTTGGGAACAGCGTAAGTTGGGAGAATTGGGTTCAGTAGCAATGTGTCGGCGCATTTTCAAGGAGCAAACTACAGAAAGTGGCGATGTTCCGTTTTATAAGATTGGAACATTTGGGGCAATAGCAGATGCATTTATTTCACAAGAACTTTTTGAAGAATATAAATCCAAGTATCCGTACCCAAGAAAAGGCGATATTTTGATTTCAGCTTCTGGCAGCATAGGTAGAACTGTTGAATTTACTGGTAAAAATGAGTATTTTCAAGATTCAAATATAGTTTGGCTTAACCACGATGAAAGGCTCTCAAACTCATTTTTGAAATGTTTTTATGCAGTCGTAAAGTGGGCTGGGATTGAAGGTAGCACCATAAAAAGACTGTATAACGATAATATACTTAATACAATAATCAGTGTGCCTTCTATATCGGAACAGGAGAAAATAGGGAACTTCTTCGTTTATCTCGACAACCTTATCACCCTTCATCAGCGTGGGTATACTCAGTAAAGGAGGATAT
>ENA-UAZD01000073-UAZD01000073.1-human-gut-metagenome-genome-assembly--contig:-NODE-73-length-52998-cov-8.053491_pt1 | contig 52998 bp, 43 predicted proteins | sample MGYA00244112_ERZ654658 | MGnify/ENA primary metagenome ERZ654658 (study PRJEB26926, sample SAMN06164608) | human gut metagenome | biome: ENVO:00009003; feature: ENVO:2100002; material: ENVO:00002003... | reverse complement strand
TAGACCGAAAAGATTCCTTAAGATGATGCAGGTTATTTTTTGAATGTTACTTAGGGGGTATTTACCGAAAAAATTCACGTTTCTTATGATTCGTATATGTTTCTTTTCGTTTTTTACGTTCACTATGCCGATATTGCGCTGGATTCGGGAACAGATCCCGAACCAATTTGACATCATTAAAAACTACTTCAACTATGGAGAATTCCGAGACAACAAAGGTCGGCATCCAAGACGCGACCGGCCAAACAACCATTAACCATGAGACCATATCCAAGGAGAGGCTATACCTCAGGCGGTACGAACATTGCCGGCGGCTCATCGAAAAAGACAGCCGGTTCAACGGTATGTCGGAAGAAGAAAAGGACTCCTACGCCCAAAGTCTCGCCACACCTGAATATCTCGACCTGACCTGTGACTGGGCATTCAAGTACTTGTTCCAAAATCATCCAGACCTTCTCATCACACTCTTGAATGATATTCTTAAAGAGGATATCTCATCTGTGGAGTTCCGCAATACAGAACTCACGGAGGTTGCCCCATCGGATAAAAGGATACTCTTTGACCTCCTCTGCCAGACTCCGGACGGGACCATCTTGGTGGAAATGCAGAAAGCCTCTCGTTTCGATCAACGCGACCGGCTGTTCTTCTATGGATCAAGACTTGTGACAAGGCAGATCAAACGTGGAGATGAAGACTATGTTCTGGCTCCGGTCAAGGTTATCTGCATTATGAATTACGAGGACGAGCATCCGAATTCCCCTGATGACAAGATCCTCTATCATTATCGTACTCAGGAAATCGAAACCGGAGAGCCTTTTGGTGGCCAAATGTCGTTCTTTCTTCTTGAATTGCCAAGAGTTATGCGATACAATGATGAATATGACAGTTCCATCGCAGGATGGTGCAGGATATTCAGAAATTTCACTATATTTGCCAAATCGAGGTCTGAAAAAGATGCCGTGTTCAATAAATTGGAAAGAGCGATGCGAGTCAGCGGCCTTGACGACAAGGAGATTGACAACTATTTCAGTGATATGATGACAGAAAAAGAAATGCGCCCGTACATCAAGGGTGCCGAGCAGCAAGGTTACCGCAAAGGCTTTAAGGAAGGTTCCGAACAAGGCAAGGCCGAGGGAAAGGCGGAGGTCGCAAAGTCATTGTTGTCTTTGGGCTTACCCACTGATCAGATCAAGATTGCCACGGGGCTGTCTTCTGAACAGATTGAGGCCTTGAGGTAAAATTAGGATTTGAATATTTTATTAACGACAAAGAGGGCGACTGATTAAGTCGTCCTCTTTGTCGTTAATCCGGACGGAATGTCCGGGAATATATTCATTACTCGGCTTCGGTGGTCTCGCCTGGCATCATCACAACCTCGACGAAGTTGCCGGAGTTGTAGAGTCTGGCGGCGGCGTCACGGATGGACTCCTTGGTCAGGCCACCTACCGCGGCCTCCCACTCCTTGTCGTAGTCGTAGCCGCCGCGGAAGTAGCGGAGCAGGTCTGACAGCCAGTAAGAGTTGTTGATCCGGCTTTCCGGAACATTCTTCTTGAAATGCTCGACTGTCCTTGTAAATTGCTCATCGGTCGGGCCTTCCTCGGCGAGTTTCCTGAAACCGTCCTGAGCCAGAGCCCTGAGCTTCTCGGCAAGGGCTGGCTTGCAGTTGAAGTAAACCTGAAGAAGATACCTCCCGTTAGGATCCTTGCGGGCATTAGCCACGGTGGACGCACCATAAGTACCGCCTTCGTCCTCACGGAGAGTGTCGGTGTAGATCTGGTCGAGGATGTAGCTGACAGCGCTGGCAAGAGTCTGCTCCTTGACGGTGAACGGACGGTAGTCGCTATAGACCTGAAGGACGGTTGTCAGCGGAGTCTCCATCTTCTGGTCGAAGACATCCACGACCTTGCCCTTGACAAGCTGCGGCTGCACATCAGCCCACTTGGCGGCTTTCTTGCCCTTTGGAAGAGATCCGATATATTTCTCTACCAAAGGTTTGAGGGTGTCAAGATTGACATCACCGACAATCACCATTGTGGCACCGGCAGCATCGGCGAAGAGCCTGCGATAGTTCTTCTCGATGGTCTGGAGGTTGACCTTCTCAAGTTTCTCCATAGAAAGCACCTCATTTCTTGGGTTGTCGTTGTAGAGAACCTTGTTGAATCTCTTCTGGAAAGCGAAGTTAGGTGTGTTCACGAGATTAGGAAGAACGGCCTTGATCTGGGCGATCGCGTTGTCAAATTCCTCCTGATCGAAGCGAGGCTCCATAAACTCAAGGTAGAGAAGCTGGAACGCTGTCTCAAGATCCTTCACGGAAGAGTTTCCGGAGATTCCGTTATAAAGATCATCTATGAAAGGACTGACACTCACCATCTTTCCGGAAAGCATCTTGGAAAGTTCTGTTCCCTTGAATTTTGACAAACCTTGAGCGTTCTGGAACACACTGTATATGCTGCCGTCGAATGAAGGAAGATCCTCGGTAGCGATAAGACTTTCGCCACCGTTCTTGTAGAGCGAGAACAGGATCTGATCCTTCTTGTAGTCTGTAGGCAGCACAACGACCTTCACGCCATTGGAAAGAGTCCATTCTGTCGCGCCATAGAGTGTCGTTTTGGTTTTCTTCACCTTTGCGCCCACCAATGAGGAAGGATCCATAAGCGGCTCACTGGCCTTTTCCTCAGCCGGTGCCTCGATCTCGGATTTCTTCACATCCTCGACCACCTGAAGCAACTGCTCTGCGGTAGGTGTGGCGATGCCCTCCTTCTCAGGACCGCTGTAGATGACTACGAGACTGTTCTCTCCGGTGAAAGCCTGTGCAAGGACCTGGTTCATCACCTGTGCGTTAAGTTGAGCCAATATGGCCTTCACCAACTCAAGCTTGGTGGCCGGCTCCATATACGCATAGTTACCAAAGAAGTTGTTGATCAGAGGGTTGACGAACTCGCTGTTCTTTCTGGTCTCGGCGCTGTTGGCCGCCTTCTCATAAACAGCGATGATCTTGTCCTTAGCCCTGCCTACCTCGGCTTCAGTCAAGCCGTATCTCTTCATTCTTTCAAGCTCGGTCACGAAAGCCTTGAATCCGCCAAGAATGTTGTCTTCCTTCAAGGCGACATTGGCATCAGCGCCTTCGATGACCTCGCAAAGTTTCCCGAAACCGAAACTACCGTAGAGGTATGGCGCGTCAGCCTTGGAGGTGATGTCATCAAAACGCTCGCTCATTACGGACTGAACAACGCTCTCAATCAGATCCATCATAAGACCAGCGGAAGTGGAATTTAGAGCCTCGTCGCGAGCCTCGCTTTCCCAAACCATCTCAACGGACGATGAAGTGGTCTCAGGATCAGTGATGACAGCCACACGCGGCTCGGTGAACTCCTTGAACTGAATCTTCTCCTTAGCCTTAGGGTTGACGGCGGCCGGAATGTCAGCGAATATCGACTTGATCTTTCCCTCGACTGCATCCACGTCAACATCACCCACAACGATGACTGCCTGCATATCAGGACGATACCACGTCTTGTAGAAGTTCACAAGGCTCTCAGGCTTGAATGTCTCAAGGTTCTCCTTGCTTCCGATCAGGGTACAGGTGGCGTACTTTGTGTCGCCATAGAGGTAAGGAAGAGACTTCTCGAAAGTCCTCCAGCCTGCGTTCCTGCGGGAACGTCTCTCCTCGATGATCACCGGACGCTCCTTGTCGATCTCGGCAGGATCATTCGTCACGAAATGCGAATAGTCGTGCAGGATCAAAAGGCAGGTGTCCACCACCGATTCCCTTACCAAAGGAATATTATTGAGCATATAGGTGGTCTGATCGATACCTGTGGCGGCGTTGACATTGCCTCCGAACGAAGCCCCGATGCTCTGAAGCCAGTTAAGGATGCCCTTCTCCGGGAAGTTCTTGGTACCATTGAAGCACATGTGCTCAAGGAAGTGCGCGAGACCGTCCTGGTCAGGTGTCTCCTGAATAGCTCCGACATTGGTGGCGAGATAGAACTCAGCCCTGCCGGCCGGCTTGTCATTGTGTCTGATGTAATAGGTCAGACCGTTCTCCAGCTTGCCGACCTTGACCGCAGGGTCATTCGGCAACTGCTGCATCTGAGCGCTTGCCACGAACGCCGACGCGCCCAGAAGGAAAGCGGAGACCAGAATCAAAAATCTTTTCATAATTGAATCCTTATTAGATTATTGTTGTTCTTCTGAATATTCAAGGACATCCCCCGGCTGGCAGTCCAGAGCCCTGCAGATCGCCTCCAACGTGGAAAATCTGACGGCCTTGGCCTTCCCCGTCTTCAGGATGGAAAGGTTCGCCGGAGTGATCCCGACCTTCTCGGCAAGCGCTGCGGAAGACATCTTTCTCTTCGCCAGCATCACGTCAACATTCACTATAATCGACATCTCATTCTATTTTTTCAACAAGGCAAACTTACATCAAAATTCTCGTTATTCCAAAAAATATTTACGATTTTCGATAATTACACCATCAATGAAACGACCAGAAACAGACACTCGCTTTAGGAAATCCGCCGATTATTATGTAAGTTTGTCATCCAAAAAGACCACACGTGACCCACAAGACAGACGGCATAATCTTCAAACTGGCTGACGAGAGTAGTTTTCGTCAATTATTTGACAGATATTACGTCACCCTGTGCATGTTCGCCAATGAATATGTCTGTGACGACCTGCTGGCGGCAGACATCGTGCAGGACTGCTTTGTAAAGCTGTGGCAGTCGCGGGATGGCTTCACCTATATTCATCAGATAAAATCATTCCTTTACACCTCCGTGCGGAACAGATCCCTGAATGAGCTGGAACATTCCAAGGTGAAGAGTGAATATGCTAGGAAAGTGATGGACTCGCACAAAGACGCTTTCTTTCACGACAAGGTCATCGTCGAGGAGACCTATCGCATCCTTCAGGAAGCCATCGACTCGTTACCCCCCGGGATGAGAAGCATCATTCTGCTGACCCTTGAGGGAAAGACAAACCAGGAGATAGCGGAAGAGATGAGCGTCTCGAAGGAAACCGTACACTCCCAAAAGAAGATAGCCTACCGCAAGCTGCGCGACTATCTGAAGGATTACTATTTCCTGCTCTTCTTTTTTATGTGATTTTTTCTAAAACGATACACCCTGTTCACGGGTTCACCTGTTATATTACTGTAATCTTTAACACAGGTGACTATCATGACCAATCTTTTCCATGTCGCCAGGCTCATAGCCAGGCATTTGTCCGGAAAGACAGACGAGACAGAGGAGGCGGAACTGACGCGGTGGAGAAATGAATCCGCCGGGAACGAGCGTCTCTTTCAGGAAATCTGCCAGAAAGGGAACATGACGCGGAACATACAGAAAAGGCAGGACTTCAGTACGGAGGCCGGCTGGATCGGAGTGCAGCGGAAAATCCGGCGGCAATGCGCCAGACACCGGATGCTGAACGTATGCAAGTACGCTGCCGCCATCATACTTCCCGCAGCCGCGGCCATCAGCATATTCGTGGTACATAAGAACAAAGTCAACGAAATGCGCTATCTGGAGGCCCGCTCGATGGAGCAGATCATGCCGGGCGGCAATAAAGCGACCCTCACCTTGGACAACGGGGAGACCTTCGACCTGAAATCATCCTGCGGAACGGAACTGAAGGAAAAGGACGGCACGGTCATACAAGTTGATTCCGCCGCATTGCACTACGCCGGCGGCGAAGGCCGGCTGTCAGGCAGACTCGCCTACAATAAGGTAAGCGTGCCGCAAGGTGGAGAGTACCGTTTGACGCTGAGCGACGGGAGCAAGGTGTACCTGAACTCCTTGAGTTCCGTCCGTTTTCCGGCCCGGTTCGCTAAAGATGTCCGCATGGTCGAACTGGAGGGCGAGGCTTACTTCGAGGTGAGCAGGACAGGGCAGCCGTTCATGGTCAAGACAAAGGGCATGACGGTCGAAGTGCTGGGAACCTCATTCAACATTTCCGCCTACGAGGACGAGGATTGCCGGACCACACTTGTCAGCGGCTCGGTAAGGGTACGGACGGAAAAAGGTGAGGCCATAGTCCTCAAGCCGTCCGAGCAGGCCACCGTCACCCGGCACGGCGACGGGATCGAGGTTCGCAACGTTGACACTTCGTTCTACACCTCTTGGATAAACGGAAAGATCAACTTTAGGGACCAGAGGCTGGAAGACATCATGAAAACCCTTGGACGCTGGTACGACATGGACGTGATCTACGCCGACAAGGCTGCGAAAGACCTGCGATTCGGCTGCTACGTCAACCGCTACGACAACATAACACCGCTGGTGGAGTTGCTGGAACAGACCGGCAGGGTCTCCGTCGACGTGAAAGGAAAGACCGTCAGAATATTCATAAATCATTAATCCAATTTATATGAAAAAACCACATAATACCAACCGGACGGGAGGATTTGGAAAATGCCTTCTCGCCGCGACGCTCGCCCTATGCTTCTTGCCTTCCCTGCTGGCGAGCGCCTCAGTGACCGGACAGGCCACTGTCACCGCAAGATTCAGGAACGCGACTCTGAATGAGGTTCTTTGGGAGATCCAGAAACAAACCGACTTCACTTTCATCTACAGCACGAGCGACGCTGAGAAAGTCAAGGTGGAGAGCCTGGACGTGAAGAACGAGCCTCTCTCCGATGTTCTTGACAAATGTCTACAGAACAGCGGGTTGACCTACAAGGTTCACAACGGGGTGATCGCCATAAGGAAGGCGGAGCCCGTGACAGTCCGGACCGAGGTGGCTGAGGAGAAAAGCCACCGGATCACGGGCAAGGTCACCGACATCAACAACGAGCCGATAATCGGAGCCAACGTGGTCGTGAAAGGAACGAAGAACGGCATGATAACCGACCTTAACGGCGGTTTTCACCTGGACGTGGCTGACAAGGAGGTCACGCTGGTCGTGTCCTACATCGGTTTCACCACACGCGAGGTGTCCGTCGCACCCGGTGATGATGTAAGGATCACCTTGAGGGAAGACACCACCCTGCTGGAGGAAGTCATCGTGACAGGATACGGTACATTCAAGAAATCCGCCTACGCCGGTTCCGCCAGCATAGTGAAGACGGATGAGGTCAAGGATGTCCCTAACGTTTCATTCCAGCAGATGCTGGAGGGAGCGGCTCCGGGAGTAGGGGTCAGCAACGCATCCGGCATACCCGGTTCCTCGACATCCATACGTATCCGCGGCATGGGATCGTTCAATGCCTCGAATTCTCCGCTCTATGTGGTGGATGGAGTACCTGTGCTGTCCGGAAACATCGGAGCGTCCGGCAGTGATTCCGGTCTTGACGTGATGTCAACATTGAACACCTCGGACATCGAGAGCATCACGGTCATCAAAGACGCCGCCGCAGCCTCGCTTTACGGCTCCAGAGCCGCCAACGGTGTCATAATCATCAACACCAGGCAGGGCAGATCGGGAAAACCGGTCTTCACTTTGAAAACCGACTGGGGCTTCTCCGACTTCGCCATGCCTTATCTCCGGATCATGGACGGCAAGGAGCGAAGGGACATGATCCATGAAGGTCTGAGGAATTACGCCTTGACCTACAATGGTAAAGTGGTGGAAGGCGACGATGGGGTAAGCCTTCACCCGGGCATGACCGATAACGAGGCGCACGCCTACGCTGACGCCAACATCGACCGGTACGCGCCGGTGCCTTGGTGCGGATTCACCAATTGGGATGATTACCTCTTCAGGAAAGGCAGTCATCAGAACTACGAGTTCTCCGCCTCCCACGGCAACGACAAGATCAAGTACTACACATCCATCGGATACATGAAGCACGAGGGAGTCACCATCAACTCCGGCCTGGAGCGTGTGACCGCGCGTCTGAACGTCGACTATAAGATGACGAAATGGATGAATGTAGGAGCAAGGGTGCAGTTCTCAAAAGTGAACCAGGACACCTACTCCGAAGGCCGGGCCTACACTTCCCCTATCTACGGCACACGTAACGGCGCGACCCCTTCAGACCCGGTATGGAACGAGGACGGCACATGGAACCGCGACCTTATCAAATTGGACGACCGCAACCCTATGCTGTCCAATTCCTACAACTTCAAAAAGGAATATGCCACCCGCGCTTTCAACACAGTCTTCGCCAACATCGACATCTGGAAAGGATTGCGGTTCGCATCGACGTTCAGCTATGATTTCGTGATGAACAAGTCCCGCTCATGGAAGGATCCACGCACCAGCGACGGCGACGATGAGAACGGACGTTTCAGCAAGGACTATAATGACATCACGAACATGACCTGGTCGAACATCCTGACCTATCAGACAAGGATAAGGCAAAAGCACAATCTGGATCTGTTGGCCGGTTACGAGATCAACGACAAGGAGTCCGACGGACTGGGAGTCACGATCTCCAACTTCGCGCGCTGGGACAAGCCAGAGGTAAACAATGGCGTGGTTTACCAGAGCATGGGTGGTTCCGACATGGCGACGCGCATCGTTTCGTACATCACCCGGGCCAACTATGACTACGACAGCAAGTACTATCTGGGTGCGAGCTGGAGGACGGACGGCAGTTCCCGCCTTGCGAGAGAAAACCGCTGGGGCAACTTCTGGTCGGTCTCCGGAGCGTGGAGAGTCAGCTCGGAGAATTTCATGAAACCGGTACAGGACTGGATGAACGACTTGAGGCTCAGGGTGTCATACGGAGTCAACGGAACCCTTCCATCCTCTTACTACGGCTACCTTGGATTGAGCAGCCTTACCAGCAACTACAACAACAACCCAGGCATCTCGCAGTCGCAGCTGGAGAACAAGGAACTGACCTGGGAGACGAACTACAACTTCAACTCCGGCATCGACCTGGGTTTCTTCGACTCCCGACTGAGGGTCACGTTTGAATACTACGTGCGAACAACCAAGGATCTGCTCTACAGCCGCCCTCTGTCTCTGGCGACCGGCTTCTCCAGCTACCTCTCGAACATCGGCAAGCTGAGGAACAAGGGCTACGAGTTGGAACTGCGCTCCACGAACATAGAGACGAAGGATTTCCACTGGAGCAGCAGCCTCAACTTCGGACACAACGCCAACAAGATACTGAAGCTTGACGGCAATCTCAAACAAGTGACCAGCGGAGTGAACATACACAAGGTCGGCCTGCCATATTCAACCTACTACATGATAGAATTCGCCGGCATTGACCCGGAGGACGGCGAGCCGATGTTCTACAAGAACTCCATGGATGAGAACGGAGAGTTGAACAGAGACAAGACCAAAGACCCGCGCGCGGCGGAAAAGGTGATCCTGCAATGCGCGGATCCAACCATCACGGGAGGATTCGGCAACAGTTTGTCTTACAAATGGTTCGATCTCAACTTCAATCTGAACTTCTCATTCGGTGCCTGGAGGTACAACGGTACGGCCGGCAAACTCGAGCACGGCGGCAACGGTACTTTGAACATCCCGACCTATTACAGGAAGCGTTGGCAGAAAGAGGGCGACAAGACCGACATCGAACGCTTCATGATCGGACGCTCGGTCTCCATGTCCGACTACGCCACGACAAGACGCTTGTTCAGCGGCGATTACGTTCGCTTGAAGAACCTGACCTTCGGAGTCAGACTGCCGAAGGAATGGACACGGAGAATAGGCATTGACAAGGTCCGGCTGTACGCGGCGGGCAACAATCTGCTGACGTGGGCCGCGAATGACTACTTTGACCCGGAATCAGGCTCCTCGCCAAGCTGGGAGACGCCACCTATGCGGACATACACCTTTGGCCTTGAAGTCAAATTCTAACTGATTTAATACAACTCAATGAACATGAATATGAAAAAGATACAACTCATAATCTTCAGCCTGCTTACCGCCATATTGATGGGCGGCTGCGGAAATGACTGGATGGATCTTCAGCCTTCCACCGAGATCGAGACCGAGGGTTCGCTGACCGAGCTAAGAGACTTCGAATTTGTCCTGAACGGAGCCTACAGCGGCATGCAGTCCTCAAGCTACTACGGGGCCACAATGATGTGCTACGGCGACTTGACGGGAGATGACATGAAGTGCTACAAATCATCCAGCACCAATGTGAGCTACTACACATTCAAGTACAACAAGACAAACGGTCCTAGCGGCTTCTGGAGCGTGTATTACGGCATAGCCAAGAACCTGAACATCCTGCTTCGGGACATTGACAGAATCGAGCTGGTACCTGACAGGGTGATCATCACTCCGAAGATGGAGAAGCTGACAGAGCAAGTGTACCACGATGACCTCAAGGGAGAGGCTCTGGCCATCCGCGCCCTGATGCTTTTTGACATGACGCGCCTCTACGGCTACCCTTACCTTAAGGACAACGGAGCCTCGCTGGCAGTGCCTATAATGGACAATGTGGTGGACGACAAGAACATCAAGCCGTCACGCAACACCACAGCCGAATGCTACAAGAGGATCATCGAGGATCTGACCGAGGCGGTGGGGTTGCTGCGGCCTGTCAAAAAGGAGGGTAAGATCAACAAATGGGCGGCGATGACACTGCTGAGCCGCGTCTACCTTTACAAAGGAGAGGACAGCGAGGCCTACAAGGTAGCCACCGAAGCCATCAAAGGAGCCGAAAAGCAAGGCTACAGATTGTGGACGAATGAAGAATATTCCAAAATATGGGCCACGCCTTTCAACAGCGAGCTGCTGTTCGAGATTGTGAACCTTACCACGGACAGTCCAGGCAAATCGTCAATCGGTTACATCTGCACAAAGTACAATATGATAGCGACCGACAAGTATTGGAAGAAATACCTGAAGGGAAAATCCAAGGATGTACGTCGCCAGATGGTGTCGGCCGCAAGCAGCAAGAAGCCGTATTGCCTGAAGTATCCGGCTCAGGGAGACAAGAGCTATGAGGACGCCAATGTTCCGGTGTTCCGCCTTTCGGAGCTTTATCTGAACGCCGCCGAGGCAGCCGTGAAGAACAATGACATCACGAACGCTAGGGCTTACCTAAAGCCGGTCTACGCACGTACGGGTGAGGATCTGGATGATCTGGCGGACAAGTCCATCACCTTGGATCTGGTACTGGAGCAGCGCCGCATAGAGTTCTGGGGAGAAGGACAACGTTTCTTTGACCTGATCAGGAACAACAGGAAGGTCGAGCGTAAGGACTACCTGAGCGAGGTTCCCGAAGAAGCCCGGTCTTTCGACTGGAATTACTACAAGATTGTGCTGCCGGTACCGATCCACGAGATGGAATACAACGAGAACATGGTTCAGAATCCGGAATATGAACAGCATTGAACTAAGGCGACCGCATCATCATGAAAAAGGAAAAGAACGTGAGAAATAGATTCATAGGACTGCTGCTTTCCTTGTCGGCGCTCGTCCTGATAAGTAGTTCCGGCACACCAGCCACGAATTATCTGCCGGAAGAGAAGAAGGAAAGCCGGAAGGAGAACGCAGCCCTGTCAATAGACGGGCCATACATCCTCTATCGTCCGGACGGCAGCGCCAGGGTCATAAGTGTGGACAAGGACAAGAACGTCATCGACCGGACCTACGAGACCTTGCCGGAGGACTTCAGCTTCCGCGTCACGGATCATAACGGGGACTATCCGTTCGAAGTGAGGCTTCATCCGGTCAGCCGTCCCGTGTGGAAGGCTCCCCGCTCCGAAAAGGTGTTTGTAATGTCCGATCCTCACGGCAGGATGGATTGCGTCGTCAGCCTGCTGCGCGGCAACGGAGTGATTGACGAGAACCTGCATTGGAGCTTCGGCGGGAATCATCTGGTCATCATCGGTGACATTTTTGACAGGGGCAAAGACGCGACCCAGATCTTCTGGCTGGTCTACAAGCTGGAAGATGAGGCGGAGAAAGCCGGCGGACGCGTCTCATTCCTTCTGGGCAACCATGAGACGATGGTTCTGGCGGACGACCTTCGCTACACGAAGGAGAAGTACAAGAGTCTGGCGGAGGAGTTGGGGATGAGATATCCTCAGCTCTTCGGTCCAGACACCGAGCTTGGACGCTGGCTTGAGACACGCAACACGATCGAGATCATCGGAACTGACCTGTACGTTCATGCCGGGCTGGGCAGAATGTTCTATGACGAGGATCTGTCTGTCTCTCAGGTCAATGAGGAAATAAGCAAGGCTCTCTTCATGAGCAAGAGCGAGCGGAAAGCGCTTTCTCCGCTGACCGGATTCCTGTACGGGAACGAGGGGCCGCTCTGGTACCGTGGGCTGGTAAGGACAGACGAGAAGTACAATCCGATAAAGAGCAAGGACCTGAAAAAGATTCTGAAGCGTTACACGGTCGAGCGCATCATTGTCGGCCATACCATCTTCGATGATATCTCCACCTTCCATGGCGGCAAGGTCATCGACGTGAACGTTGACAACAAGAAGAACCAGGAGGAGAAAAGAGGCCGCGGCCTACTGATCGATGGTGATGACTATCTCGTCGTCGGCGACGAAGGCGTCCAGAGAAACATCAACGAAGCCCGATCCCCTGGCCGCAGACCAAAAAAAGATCCCTTAAGATGACACGCTTCACCAACATGTTGTCTTAAAGGATTACTTAAGGATTACCAAACGCTTACCAATTACCGGCGAGGGTGACTTTTTTGTCATCCTCGTTGGTTATATTCACAAAACTGGCTAATTTTGTGAATATGTCTACAAAATGTTACCGGGAAGGGGTTCTGGAGGATTTCAGACTGAGAATATTCATGGCGGTGGCCGAGAAGGGCAGCTTCACTTTGGCCGCCAAGGCGCTTGGTGTGTCGCAGCCGGCTGTCAGCCAGAACATCGCGGAGCTTGAGAAGAGCCTCGGCGCGGAACTGTTCCTCCGGAGAAAAGGCTCCGTCACGCTCACTCCGAAAGGCGCGGCGTTCAAGGAATATGCCGGGAGGATCCTCTACTGGTACACGGCGACGGAAATGATGTTCGGGCCGGAGGGCAAACTCTCCGCCAACAAACCCGTCAGAATCTCCGCCGACGGCTTCATCGCCAGCCATATTCTACCCCAGGCGCTTTCAAAACTTCTGGCCTTCAATCCGTCCCTGACTTTCTCCATCCGCAGCGAATCTTCCGGAAATGATTCAGACATAAGGATTTACGCCCAAAGGCACGTAACAGAGCCATCGTTCGAGGACATCGGCACGTTCTTGTTCAGCGTGACGGCATCGGCGGTAAGCTCCAATCCGGCATATTCAAAAACGACAGACCTGAAAGACCTTCCGCAGAGCGCCAGGCTTGCGGTTCCGAAGATATATTCAGAGATTTTGCCGCTTGATTTGAAGGCGCGCGTGGCAGTCGTGTCGGATTCTGCCGAAGCCATCGTGAAGTTGGTCGCAGATTCCCCAGACATCATCGGCCTGCTCCCCCATCCTGCCACACGCCAGGACCTCATCACGCTTCCCGTCTCTCTTCCTGACCTCACCCTTGACGTTCATTTAGAAGCCCTCGAACCATCCAATCACATCGCAACAGCACTCCACCGCATTCTTTGTGACCAGTACCCGGCTTAAAAACCAACCTAATATGTTCCTGATCCATTGATTCTATCGAGAGTCTTCCTTGCCTTTGAGGATCAAGGCGACAAGGTCTTCGACATCCTCGTTTGCGATCTCCAAATCAAATTCCTCAGGATCATAGGTCTCTCCTTCCTGAAGTCCGAGCCATTCCTCGTATGAGGCCTTCTCCTCCGGGTCATCAACCTTCCCGGACAGGATGTCAAGCATTTGCGCATAGCCCCACACACCCCCGACATCTTCCGGTGGGCAGGCTCCTTTGCCTGATGTCACACATATATCCTCGCCCCGGAGAGGCTCGTCACTGACCGATGAGACCCTGACATTGTGGATCCAGCCATCTCCGAAATCATATTCAAAAGAGATTGTGCTGCCTTTTTGCGGCAGAACATCCGCGACGGTGACGGTCATCTCGTCAATATGCCTGTTACTACAACCAAAATTGAAACTATCTCTTTCATCAATGTTGTCTCTGGACGTATAGTACACATCGCCTTTGGTGAATTGTGAGAGATGATAACCGGCCCAACCGAACGCAGTGATGAATATCTTTCCAAGATTCCCAAGCCAAAGGTTTGACGGCACTTTTATCCGTCTGAACACCTTGACAGGACATTGTTCGATGGAAGCGTATAAGATGTAAGTCTTCGATGGTTTGCTTGAGTCCACCAGCCGGTCGGCCTTTGATTTTTTCTTGCCTTTGGCTCCTCCGGCATTTCCAGTCCCTTGGCTATTCTTAGTGTTTGAAGTGGCCGTCTCACTGGCACCCACAGTTGAATATGCCGCTGTCTTAGCCTGCATCATTTCGAAGAACGAAACCATAAATGAGATTTCCGCCTCCGAGATTCCCGGGTAATCTTTCCTGATCACCTCTTTGAGTTCGTCACGTTCCTTATCAGTCATTGAAACCGCAGTATTTTTCGCAAGGTAGTCATTTTATCCGGAATCCAGATGAGATGCCGCCAAAAATCTGCATGGGTATATTCAAACTTCCGTCCCACTTTACCAACTACGGATAGGAGGTGGAAAAGACCCCTGAAGAAATAGATTTGTTCCAAGTCCCAAATCTTCAATTACTTTTCATAAATATGCAAAGACAAAGGTGACGACGATTATGACTAATGCCGAAATACAAGAACTCATCAAGAAAGACGAAACACGAACTCTCGAACTGAAAAAATCCACGGGAGGTTGAAGGACGCGATGCACACAGTGTGTGCCTTTCTGAACACATCTGGAGGCCGTGTTCTTCTCGGCATAACATCGGCTTCTTTGCAGGTCATAGGACAGCAGGTTACAGATAACACCCGCAGAGAAATCGCTCGCGAGTTGACCAAGATTGAGCCGGCAGTCTCGTTGATAAAAAGGGTATTACCTACTGTTGTCTATACAGAACTCACTCACGACACCAGTTTTGCAGATCTAAGAAAAATGACTATCTTGACAAAACAAAAACACGATTGATGGAAACCAATAAATACTGTAAGGCACTGTTCGCCGCCACAAGTTCTGTCCTGCTGGTCATAACCGCTTTGACAATCACGCCAATTCGCGCGGACGCTCAGGTTTTTGACAAGCCTGTCGTATATGGTGTCGATGACATTATCACTGACGACGAGTACCCTGCGGCGGTTCATAATTTTATGTTCAAGTACCATAATGCCATTATATCTTCCAAGTACAAGCCGAAAAGATTGAGTCGGATTACGGAATCTTATGCAGAGGCCTGCACTCGCGAACCGTCATGGAAACTGTATTGTTCCGCATACTACGGCCGCTGCCTGATGGCTGGGTACAACCCTGATCACCTCAAGGCGCGCGGTGCAAAAATACTCGAAGACGCATTAAGCGATCCATCTGAGTCACAGCTTACAGTTCCTGACCGTCTCACATTCATCACTGACCTTGCTAATGCCTACTTGTACGGTGATGGTGTGGAAAATAATGACGCAAAAGCTTTCGACCTGTACCGCCAGGCCCAGAATATCAGCCCTATATTCAATGGCATAATAGCGACCTGCTATCTTGTAGGTATTGGAACTCCGGTTGATGTGGACAAAGCTTGTTACTACTATGCATTGAATTATGATGACCCTGAACTAGCTATCATACGATGCAAGGAAAGAAACTATGAAAGGATATATGCAGTATCCTACAACAGGACAAACGATGTATCAGCAGATATTCAGACAGGTTATTATGAAGCCTTACGTTCAATTTTCAAGCATGATTATGACAAGGCTAAAGAACTGCTGGACAAGAACTGCATTCTCGGTCATACTCCATCAATGTATGCGTTGGCCGGTGTGTATGAGGAGACTGGTGATGACAAATCTGCAATAGAACTTTACCGTCAGGCGATGTCCGCCGGATACCTGCCGGGGGAATTTGTTTACGACATGAAACAGATGTACCAAGGCGTGAACAATCTCTCGATTTTTGAAAGCCGCGGGGAGTCAAAAGCATTTCCTGCCTTTGAAGAGCTTGCGGACAAAGGCTATCTCCCGGCAGCGGAGATGTGCTCATTGTATGATTCCGGGACATTCTCCAAGAAATCAAATGTAGGCGCCGCAATCGTCAACGGCCTGGCTAAAGGCATAGCAGCGACCATGATTGCCGCCAATGAAATTATGGATTCCGGGCTGTTGGACACAGGCAGCGGCATCCAGAATGAGCAATGTGTGGCTGCCATAGGCGGTTCGGGACAAAACAACCATCAGAACTACAGCACATCCGGGAATTCCACTCAAAAAAACGGGATGACACGGGAATATGAGTATGTAAAGACTGTATCAGGCATCTACGAGCCGGAGCAAACCGCGGCAAAGCTTCATATTTACCGCAGCCGCGACAACGGTGACTTCCGAGCCTCTACCGTGTACAACACAAAAGGACTGGACAGAGCCGCGACTTATAGAATCAACAGCGGTTGGAAGGTTTTCTATGAGGAACGATATTCCAACTATATCTCCTACTACGGACTCTGCACTTATTTCAATTATTAGTCACCTGATAAGCCCACCATGCGGATCACATGCTTTCGCAATGCCCGACACACAAATCGAGCAGGAGGAAAACGAAGTGGTTTTCTTCTTACTTTCGTTTTCCGACCTCTCACACCACCGTACGTGCGGTTCCGCATACGGCGGTTCCTTATCTTACGTGCAATTTGACATAGTAGTCCATCAAACAAGGATAGCCGGCGACACCTTCGTGAGACTGGCGATGGATTCCCCCTGACATCAACGGCCCACCTCCCTACCAGAAGGATGCTTCAAGGCGGCTTTCTGCGGCATGCGGAAGGTTAAGTTTTTTACGAAACGCTTTCAGCCCAAAGCTGGCCAGAAGCATCTGGAAGGCACTTTGACGTGAAAAACTTGTGACTTTGGCTTCAAGTTTTTCAGCCCGACACGGTCTCTACGGGCATAGGAAGGCTATGTGGCTGAAGGTGTTTTGCAAAATGGTGTTCTGTAAAATGGCGTTTTGTAAAATACTGACAGGGAGCGGGTAAAAAATATTACCTGGTAGTACGCACAAATAAAGAGGACGACTGTGAGTTGCAGTCGTCCTCTCTGGAATCTTGCTATGTCCGATTACTCTGCCGGGTGGATGGCGCCCATCGGGCAGACGTCGGCGCAGGTGCCGCAGTCGATGCAGGCGTTCGGGTCGATGGTGTAAATGTCACCCTCGTGGATAGCACCCTGAGGGCACTCGCTCGCGCATGTTCCGCAAGCTACGCAATCTTCTGAAATCTTGTAAGCCATAATTCTAATAAATTAACTTGTTTTCATACTTTCCGTCCCGGTTTCCCGGAAACAACATGCAAAGATAAATCTTTAAATCACAATATCAAACCCCACACGACAAAAACGATGAGGGCGATACCGACTTTTATCGCTTTTGCCTTGAAGAAGGAGGATTTGCTGTCGGCAAGAAGAGGGAGGGATGCGTGGCCGTCCTGCACGATGGAATTGGCCAGCAGGACGGGGAACGGGATGACACCGCTAGCGAAGAGGGTCACAAACACAAGATGCGGCCCTGACTCGGGAATCAGGCCGACCACTATCGCAAGCAGAATCATCAGAGCGGTGTTGTCGCTGACCCAAGCGGAGATGTCGATGAAATTGAACAGGAATCCGATGACCAGAAGCACTCCGAAAGTCCAAAGGAATATGCTCGGAAGGTGCTTGCGGACAATATGTTCCCAAAGATGTTCCTCAACAAAATGGTCGGAGGCGAATAGCAGCGCCCCCAGCACGACAAGGCTTAGCGCACCGAAGATCCAGAAAGTCCACTCCTCATTGAAGACATCAAGTCCCTCTGTCTCACCGCCTTCCTCCAAAAATCCAAGCAAAAGGGCGGCTATGAATATCACGACTCCGGCAAACAGGAATATTCTTGTCCTTCCGAAATGCCTTCCTTCCTTGTGATGATGCCCGTCCTGATGCTCGCATCCGTCTCCGTGAAGTTCAAAGGAATCCTCAAGTCTGGTTGGCAGCGGTTTGTCTACGGGCGAGAATCGGTCAATTAACAGTCCCGTCACGACGGCCAGCACAAAAAGGATAAGGAACAGCAGAGCGGCCTTGCCCGGAAACATCGCCAGCATAAGGAACGACTCGTCCCCGGCCGTGGCGATCATCATAGCGACCAACGCGCCGAAACTCAGCATCCTGTGCGTGTAGAGCGACACGGCGGCGAAGCCACCGACACAACCGGGTACCGAACCGAGCAAAGCGGAGACGAGGACCTGGGCGAAACCTGATTTCTTGAGGGATCTGAATATCCTGCCGTCCGACTCCACATTGAAAGACTCGATGATCATCATCATGACGACCACGAGGCCGGAGATGAGAACCGCTCCACGGAATGCTTCAAAAAGTACTGAAGTGATACTGAACATATTCAGGAATTACTTTGACACCCAGCCGGTGAGATAAAGGTTGATGATAGGACGGAGAGGTGAGTTCGTGGTCAAGGTCAAGACTATCAGGCACTCCCCTGCCGGGAATCCCTTCGTGTCGAAAGTCACCTTCAGGTCACCTTTGCCGCCAGCGGGAACATCCGCGAAAGCCTGCGCCTTCACGTGCGAACTTTCGGAATCCACCTTATATATTCGAAAAGGAGACTTGCCTTTGTTGGTGAACGTGAACTTGCAGTCCACATTCGTTCCGGCTTTGACCTTGCCGAAGGAGAATGTGCTCTCGTCAGCCATCGGATTAGGGCCGTCATTACGTTCCTTGTCCGTGAGCGATGAAAAATTCTCTTTCGTGTACGTGAATATTCCTATGCGGCTCTTACCGGCTCCGAGTTCAGGATTAGGGTCAGCTACGATGGCCTCGGCTCCGGCCGCCACAGGCTCTTTCTCCGCCGACTTCGAGACAACCGCCTTGTACTGGCGGCCGTCCACCAGCGGAGTCGCATAGTAATAGTTCTTCCCCCAATGGTTTCTGTCAGCCGTGACCGTGTAGTTCAGTTTGGCCGTGGACTGTGCCGGAACAGGATTCGGTGTCACCTTTACCGATAGTCCTTCACTGACATCGGAAAAACTGACTGTCAACGGTTTGCTTCCAAGATTAGCCACCAGAGCCGTACCGCTTTTCTGCTGTTCCTGAGACAGGTTGCCGCCCTTGATGTCAACCTTCTTGAAGGCCAGATTGCCGAAACGGATCGGATAAAGTTCTCCCAAAGATAATTGCTTGTCGTGGGTGACGCCTCTGAGCCTCAGGACAACAGGCTGCTTCAAGCCCGAGAAATATGCCGTCAGGGACTTGTCGAACGGGTAGCCTCCCCTCTCGTCATTCTTGAAGGTAGCCTTGATGGTTCCAGTCTCACCCGGAGCGATCGGCTTCCGGGTCCATTCCACATTCGTGCATCCGCAGGAAGATACGACATTATAGATCAGCAATGCTTTCTCCCCCACATTCTTGACCGTGAACGTGGCGGTCACCGGGCCGTCAGAGACCAGAATGTCCCCGAAATCGTGCACGGTCTTGTCCAGCTGGACTACTCCTCCGAATGTGTTGTCCTTGCCAGAGCCCTGGGCGGCGATGACACCGCTGGCGGACACAAGCAAAAGCAGCGCGGCGGCGATATTCTTGAATATATTCATAAACAGCGCTTTTTAGTGAGGTGTCAATAATAACCTGCATCATTTCAGAATAATAAGTTAATATTCAAAGGATTCCTTGTCATCCGTTTTATCAATTGACGCAACTTATCTTTTCAATATCACTTAATATTCAAGGAATGCAAATTCCTTTCCACCGGCAAATTTAGTAACATTCAAAAAATAACCTGCATCATCTTAAGGAATCTTTTCGGTCTAGATCTCTTTTCTCATCAGTCGTGTACCTCCAGTACACTCCTTCTTCAAAAAAAGATCTACCCTCGAAAATCTTCTCTTAATCTGAAGCAACTTATTTTTTTCATGTTCCTTAGCAATCCTTAAAAAATAACTTGATAATCTTTGATTGTTTTTTCTGTCTAAATTCCTTTTCTCATCAGTCCCGTGTCACCGGCACACTCTTTCTTCAAAAAGCGAATCTATCCTCGAAAATACCGCCAATTCTTTACCTATGAGTCCACTTGAAAAAGTACCATTCGTCACTTTTTACCCCCGTTGGAAGTACCTGTATGACACATATTTTTTCAAAGAAAGACTTTTCAAGTGGACTCACCTATTAATTTCCGGAACTATATCGAGTTGACGAATTATTCTCTTATTTCTCTCATGTTCAGATATTTAGCAACAAGTTACGATTCTTTTTGCCAATTTCATGACCATTACTGATGTAGATGGCGTATTATTTATATACAGAAGTCTTTGACATGTTGCTATCTAAAATGCAAAATTTGTCGTAATTTCCTTAGTATTAGCATAATAATTAGATATTTAGGCCCCATATAGTTTCCTTTGCAATTGGCAGGAACGATCATGGCTGTCTGATGGCCCTGCAGCCTGTAAGTCCGTTCCTCATGGCAGTTTTTTGCATTGTGCAGGGAACGGCGAACCGCATTGCAGGTATCTGCAAGGCCGATGACCGTTACCGCCGATTGCTGCGTCAGAAATAACCTATCAATGAATTTCATGGCACTCAACTACTTGAACATTACCGACAAAGTCATATGTCCTATGATTAAGACTTGGCGCATCTTATTGATTATCAGGCAATTTTCTGCCATCGCCTGATAATCAGGCGGGTAAGAAGTATATCATAACAAGTCATATTGGGTTAATAGACTATAGACAAAACTTTAATGCTTTGACTATATGAGACATGACAGTAATGGTCGCCAGGTCGGCCAAATCGACCGGCCAGCAGTGGTTGTTCCGGCTCCTGGGTGTGCCAAAACCTTCACACTTAGAATCGCAAAGCGGTGTTTATCAGCGGAATGAATTTCCAGGTGCGCGCCGATTTTCACATCTGGGAGGGAAGCCACCTCTTTTCAATGATGGCTTCGCAGTCAGAGCATTACATAAATGTGGCTGTTCAGCGGCTTATGACATAAGTTGTGGTCAACTCGTATATAATCACCTATATTTGAGTCCACTTGAAAAAGTCGTTTTTGAAAAAAACTTGTGTCCAGCAGATACTTCTGTAAGGGGTAAAAAGTGGCAAATGGCACTTTTTCAAGTGTGCTCATATTTTAACGACTATTTACCACATAAAAAATACTTTTTTCTAGTCTCGCTCAACCAATTCTGTGGAACAGATTTGCCATTCCAGATCTTCTGCCGTGAAAATATTTATTTTTTAATGCGTGCCAAATTTTGTAATTTTGTACGATTATGCGATTAAGATAAATGGCGAACATAGAACAGAACTACGACTACACTGACGACAACATACGGACCCTGGAAGGTGTCGAACACATCCGCCGGCGTCCGGGAATGTACATCGGAAGACTTGGCAACGGCTCCAATCCGGGAGACGGCATCTATGTGCTGCTCAAGGAGATCGTGGATAACTGCATCGACGAGTTCTCCGCAGGATTCGGCAAGCAGGTCATCATTAAGATTGAGGACAGGCAGGTCTCCGTCAGGGACTTTGGACGAGGCATCCCTCTCAACTCCGTCATCAAGGCAACAAGCCAGCTGAACACCGGAGGCAAGTTCGACGACAAGGCTTTCAAGAAGTCCGTAGGCCTGAACGGCGTCGGCACGAAGGCCGTGAACGCCCTGTCCGAGAAGTTCTACGTCGAGTCCTTCAGGGACGGCGAAAGCTCCTGGGCGCGGTATGAGCGCGGAGAGCTGGTGGGCAGCGACAGAAAAGAGAAAGTCAGCGAGAAGAACGGAACCCTCGTGGTCTTCACACCGGACAGCACGATGTTCGGGAACTTCGAGTTCAACATGGACTACGTGGAGACCATGGTCAAGAATTACTCCTACCTTAAGAAAGGGCTGACACTTGTCCTGAACGGTGTCTCCTACAAGTCCGAGAACGGTCTTCTCGACCTGATCAAAGACACCATCTCCGAGACACCGCTCTACGAGCCGATCCATCTGGTGGGAGAGGACGTGGAGGTCGTGCTGACGCACGGCAACTCCTACGGCGAGAACATCGCCTCGTTCGTCAACGGACAGAACACCCGTGACGGTGGCACCCACCTCGCGGCGTTCAGGGAGGCCATAGCGAAGACTCTCAAGGACTTCTACAAGAAGAACTACGCTCCGGAGGACTGCCGCCAGGGCATCATCGGGGCGATCAGCATCCAGATCCAGGAGCCGAACTTCGAAGGCCAGACAAAGACCAAGCTCGGATCCACCTACATGTGGGAGAAGGAGAAGACCGACGGGAACGGCAAGAAGATTCTCAATCCCGACGGCTCCATCGAGATCGACCGCGGACCGACCATCCGCTCGTACGTCAATGACTTCATCGCCAAGAATCTGGACAACTACCTGAGAATCAACAAGGACATTGTTCCGATCATCGAGAACAAGATCAAGGAGTCCCAGGCTGAGCGCGAGGAGATCGCCGGGATCCAGAAAAAGACCAGGGAAAGGAACAAGAAGGCGAATGTCTATAACCGCAAGCTGCGCGACTGCCGCTTCCACTTCTGTGACAAGCTGCCTAAAGGCAAGCAGGATCTCGCGGAGCAGACGAGCATATTCATAACAGAGGGAGATTCCGCGAGCGGAACCATCACAAAGGTGAGGAAAGCTGAATACCAGGCGGTGTTCAGCCTACGCGGCAAGCCGATCAACTGCTACAAGGAGAGCCGCAAGAAGGTGGCCGAGAACGAGGAGCTGAACCTGCTGGTCTCAGCCCTGGGAGTCGAGGACGACCTTGAGAACCTACGCTACAACAACATCATCGTGGCGACCGACGCCGATGATGACGGCATGCACATCAGGATGCTCGTGCTGACCTTCTTCATGAAATATTACCCGGATCTTATCCGACGCGGACACGTGCATATTCTTCAAACCCCTCTTTTCAGGGTGGCTAACAAGAAGGTGAGGCGCTACTGCTACTCCCCCGAGGAGAAGGAGGCCGCCGTCAGGGAGCTGAAGACCGCCGTGCAGATCACGAGGTTCAAGGGTCTGGGAGAGATCTCGTCGGACGAGTTCGTGGATTTCATCGGAGATAACATGAGGCTGGATCTCGTCAAGCTTTCCGACGAGGAGTCCATAGCGGACATCATGGAGTTCTACATGGGCGACAACACGATCGACCGCCAGAACTTCATCAGGGCGAACCTGCGTTCCGAGGAGGAGTTGGAGGACGTTAACATCTAATATTCAAAGACTATGTCACGTTGGGCGAAATTTTGCGGCTGGTTGCTGAAAAAGATGGGATGGACCACGGTCGGTGGTCCGGCTCCCGAAGACAAATGCGTCATCCTGGGGGTGCCGCACACATCGGTCTGGGACTTTGTCGTCTCCTACCTCTTCTACACACAGTTTGACAGGACAGCGCATGTCATGATAAAGAAAGAGTTTTTCTTCTGGCCGGTCGGGGTGTTCCTCCGCAAGGTCGGCTGCATTCCTGTGGACAGAAGGAGCGCAGCAGCCATGGTCAAGAGCCTCATAGAAGAGATGGAGAAAGTGGACACGTTCCACCTCGCCATCGCTCCGGAAGGCACCAGAAAGGCTGTGAAGAAATGGAAGACTGGCTACCACCTCATCGCAAGAGAGGTCGGATGCCCTGTCTATATGGGTTTTTTTGACTGGAAGACCAAGCACGTCGGCATCGGCGAGAAGGTTGAGCTGACGGATGACGCGCGCGCTGACACCGACAGAATCCAGGCGATCTACGAAACAATGCACTTCGAGGGCAAGCACCCGGAAGGCTACATCACTCATTAAACAATCAATTATGCCATTTTTCAGCCAAAACAGGGAGAATTATGTCACGACCCTGGCCAAGCTATTTGAATATGCCACCGACAACTACGACAAGCGGCCGCTCTCGCGGTTCGTCGAAGGTGGGCAGGAATATACCTACGACAGTTTCAAGCACAAGTGTCTGGAGCTTTCACACCGGTTCAACAGATTCGGGATCAGCGCAAGGGACAAGGTAGCCATACTTTCCAACAACATGCCCAACTGGACGGTTGCGATGTTCTCGTGCGTGCCTTTCGGACGTGTGACCGTGCCAATCCTGCCGGACTCGTCGGAAAGCGAGGTCACAAACATCATCAATCACTCGGAATGCAAGGCCATCTTCGTGTCCAGGAGACTCCTTAAGAAACTCAGTCAGGAGGTGATCGACAAACTGACCCTCGTGATCGACATAGAGACGTTCGACTTCATCAAGAAGGACGACAAGGCTTTCACCTGTGAGGGTCACGGTGTTGATCCACAGGCCGACGATCTTGCGTCAATCATCTACACATCAGGCACTTCCGGAAAGGCCAAAGGCGTGATGCTCAGCCACCGCAACTTCTGCCAGAACATCATCGCGGCCTACCACGCCCAGAAGGCCGGGAAGCACGACCGCTGGCTCTCCATCCTGCCGATGTCGCACACCTACGAGATGGCGTTCAGCGTGCTTTACCCACTGTACGTCGGAGGCTGCGTCTATTATATTCAAAAACCGCCCACACCGAGCATCCTGATGCAGACGATGAAGAAGGTCAAGCCGACCATCATGTGCTCCGTGCCGCTGATCATCGAGAAGGTCTACAAGAACAGCGTGGTCCCGACGGTGGAGAAGAGCCGCGTGCTTTCCTGGATGAAGGGACACACGCCGAGACTCCTCTACTGGCTCATCGGAAAGAAACTCTACGCATCCTTCGGCGGGAAACTGAAATTCTTCGGCATCGGTGGGTCAAAGCTGGATCCGACCGTCGAGGACTTCCTCAACAAGGCCGGATTCCCCTATGCGATCGGCTACGGCCTGACAGAGACCGCGCCGCTGATCACGAACGCATGCGTGGGAAAGACGGTGGTGGGATCGATCGGCGTTCCGGCCTACAACGTGGAGGTCAAGCTCCAGAACGTGAACCCGGAGACCGGCGAGGGCGAGATTGTCGCCAAGGGTGACAACGTGATGCTGGGCTACTACCGCGACCCGGAAAGGACACGCTCCGTGCTGACCGACGACGGCTGGTTCCGCACCAACGATCTTGCCTGCAAGGATTCCAAGGGACGCTACTACATCAAGGGAAGGCTCGGGAACATGATCGTGGGACCTTCCGGCGAGAACATCTACCCGGAGGAGATCGAACAGGTAATCAACACGTTCAACGGTGTGAATGAGTCCCTTGTGGTCGAGAGGAACGGCAAGCTGGTGGCCCTCGTCAAGTTCGACGACAACGTCCTTGACTGGAACCAGGAGCGCGAGGACAAGTTCTTCGACAACCTCCAGTCAATGAAGGAGGCTGTTCTTGAATATGTCAACAAGCACGTCAGCAAGCAGTCCAAGATCGGCGAGGTCGAGGCGATGAAAGAGGAGTTCGACAAGACCGCCACGCACAAGATCCGCCGCTTCAAGTACAAGGAAGGGGCGCAGAAAACTGGCGAAGGCGCTTCACAGGACTCTGAAAACAAACCAGAAGACAAGGCCTCTTCTCAGAAATAGCCTTTGAGAAAGGGCATCACATAGAAACCGGATCCTTACCAATTCCGCTCGCGGTAAGGATTCGGTTTGTCGATTACAGGGAGGCCGGAGTCATTCTCGACCTTGACACAGTCGTGGATGCTGATCTCAGCGTCCGGCTTCCACTTTGAGAAATCATTGTCTTTGATGGTCACATCGCCGCAGAACTGCACGTCGATCACGGGCTGCCCAGGGAACAGCGGCGCATAAGACTTGGAATCAATGAATATGTTGCCGGAGATGTCGAGCGTTCCGACGCTTCTGGCATAGACAATCTGGCTGTCAAAGGTTGACACCGTGTTGCCTGAGAAAACCACACGGTTATGATAGTGGAAATCATTGCCCCTGGTCTTGGTAGGAATTTCAGGATCGATCTGGAGGATGGCCTGCGGGCCGTTCGCGCCGATGGCCAGATCCGTGAACTTGTTGTTTCTAATCACGATGTCCTTTGTCCTTCCGGACTCGTACCAGAAGTTGGCGTCGCCGCTGACACAGATTCCAGCCATCTGGGAAGCGAAGTCGCAATTCTCGACCAGAACATCACCATAGGTTGAAAGCAGAAGGCTCCTTGCCCTGTTGTAGCGAACGGTGCAGTTCCGGATCGTGACATCCGCTCCTCTGGAGATGTTCTCAAGGGCGATGTTGGTCGGATCCACGACACCGCCAAGATCGAAATCGGTCTCTATGATGTAGGCCTTGAGGTCGGACTTGTCGATGCTCCTGATCCTGCCGGAGCCGACCGGACGAAGATTGGACTTGTCCACAAAGCTGATCACGTCACCCTCGTCGGCGAACTGGTCCCCCACCTGCTGGAAATGGCCGAAATGAGCCAGTAAAGTATTAGATGACAGCACCGAGTCCACAAGCATATATATTCCGTGAATGTTGGCGGCATCGTCAAGCATACTCTCAAACAGGCTGTTCTCTATCGTAATCTTTCCGTTGCAGCTGACAAAGTGGGTCGCGTCAGCGGAAGTGGTCACCATCCTCGGAGAACCTTCGTGAGCCGCAGTAGAGAAACCTTTCACCGAGATATTCTCTGAATATTCAGCTATCAGTCCCATCCCGCCACTCCGGTAGATGTGGACATTCTCTATGTTTATATTCTTTGATGACAGCACTGCCATCGCCGGGAAACGTCTGTTAAGTCCTGTAGGTCCTTTGTCGTCCCAGACGCTTCCGACCGGAGGAACGTCCCTCGCGCTCAGGCGGGTGAACTCGACCACGCCGTCGCCGAGATTCCTGGCTCCCATCTCGCCCGACCAATAGCCGTGGTCGTAGGCGCAGGTGTCGAAGAACGGCCTGTGGGTCTTCGGGTCGAAAAGGATGCTCTCCCCCATCGGATACTCCCAGTCATAGCCTCCGAAGAAAAGCCTGTCGCCTTCTATACGGTACTTGGTGTCCGGGAAGACCTTGACAGTGAAGCTTCTGCTGACCGGATCGCTGGAGAGAACCGTCCCTTCGAAAGTCCAAGGATAGTCGTAATCGACCGACACACCCTTGATGGTGACATTGGACGACTCCTTGACGGCGAACGGCACCATGCACCCGTGGAACATGAAGTCGGAGCCGTCGCCTTCGATCGTGACATTCCTCATGTCCTTGATCAGGAAGGCTATGCGCTTGTCACCGCTGTCGTTGTTCGATAGCGTCAGGAACTCCCGCGCCCCCTGCTCCGGGTAGAACGGGTAGACACCTTTGCCGAAGAGAATCCTCACGTTTCCTTTCGGATTGTCACTCAAGATTTTGGTCACGACAGGCGTGTAGTCCTTGACAGTCTCGTCAAAAGGGATCTCCACCGTCTTGACCGAGCAAGAGGCAATGAGAACCAGTCCCAATGCGGCCACAAAGATTTTGTTAAGCTTGTTCATTATGCGTTTCTGTTTGACATTCCTGGATCGACGACAGCGCCAAGTCCCCGGGCAAAGTAGAGCGAATTTACAACATCTCCGAGACAATCACAACCATTTTTTGAGTTTTTAATATTTATTCCTACCTTTACGGCAAAGATATAAACCTAATTAAATCATCCGATTATGGTAAACAAAACAAAGTATGACTCTCCCATCTCGGAGATTTTGACGATGAGCCTTGATGGAGTCATCTGCGGCAGCGGTCCAGACACCGATGGTATGACTGTCGGGAACCCGTTCGGTGACAACACCGAGGAGATATGGTAAGGAGGGCAACATTATGAAGAGACTTTCAATTATCGCTGTAGCGGCAATCGCGGCATTGCTGTCCGCATCTTGCAACAAATCTATCGAGACTCCTGTAGTGCCAGTGCCTCAGGGTTCAATCATCCTTGACCTCAACATTTCCGGATTTGACGGTGCCGGGGACACCAAGGCGGTGAAGGCCGACTGGGCCGCCGGAGACAAGCTCAACCTGTGGTTCGACGACTGGAACTATACCGAGAAGGCCAACAACCCGACCCCGGATCTTGTCATTACCTATGACGGGTCGAAGTGGACTGCCGGCGAACTCGCCGCCGGACGAAGTCTTAGGCCAAGTGGCAAATTCTCTGTCATGTATGAAGGCTCCAATAACCTGTCCGAATATACGCCTGACTTCTTTTCGATTTCGCAGTTCTTCAGGCCGCATAAAGAATCGTATGTTGGCGGAAGAGTGTATTTCATGCCTTTAGTTTATGTTTGTAATGGTATAGACTATACCTATGCGGGCAATAAGTTGTCAGCGACCATATCAGGCTGGAAGACATATACTCCGCTCAAGGTTTTAGTCAAAGGTCTTAACCCGGCGGAGGCGAAAAGCTATATTCTCCAGGCCGCGGATGTTACGACACCGGGGACTGAGGTGTATCCTGATTGTATCGGAGCGATAGTTATTGATATTTCAGATTATTGTCCAACTTTTAGCCCGTTAAAGCCAGGTAGCAGTGGCTGCATGGGCGGAGTTCCGGATGCGGATGGAGTTGCTTTTTATTATAATAGCTGCGACTTTACCAATGCTGATATCGAGTTCCGGCTTTTCAAGAAGAACGCAAGCGGTAATTTTGAAGGAACTGCCAAAGCACCGAAATTTACCGGAAAGACGCTCGTGACGGACGACAAGAAGACTATCGGTATCGTTATCGACAAGAACAAGTTCGAGTAGTTTCTGGCGGCAATGACCGCCAGACTCCAAGTAGGATTATTCAAACCCGGCGCCACCTACCGAAAGAAGGCGCCGGGTTGTTTCTTTGTGAACTTAGAGATTAGTCGCGTCCTATACGCTGAGCGATGAAAAGACCTGCTACAGCGAGGACAAGGCCGACAATGGCGAAGAGCAGCATTTCCCACCAGGGCCAGACGAGGGATAATGAATATGCCGCGTACGCGATGAGAGGGACGGAGATAATGCTGGTCACAAGTCCGGGAACATAGCCTTTGAGGGTTACAGCACGCACGAGGTTTATCAGGGCGCACACTGAATATGCCATAAAGACTGTCGTCCAGACGAGTTCGGCCCATAAACCGCCGGCGAACAATGCGGCGGTCGAAAGGAGAACCGCAAGGAAACCGGCTCCCGCGGCTATGAGGAATGACTTCATATTCATTCCGGAAAGCCGGAATAGGACATCCAATAAATCCGGATGCAATATCACCGTTATAGCACCCGATAATCCTAAAAATCAAATCTCATAACTCTGAAACAGAAACCTTTTTACTATATTTAAGGTAAATTTGATAATAGAAAATCTATGGATAGGTTAAAAATGCATACACAGGACATGGCGGATGCCAATGCCGAGACGATCGGTAAGTTGTTTCCGAACCGCCTGACGGAGAGGGTTGTAGGAAAGGATATGAATGGCAAGAATATTATCGGGAAAGAAGAATAATATAGTCACGAAAACACTCACTAATAATATGGAATGTCTCAACTTTCATTCTCTGATTATCAGCAAATGCTCAACAAGTTGTTGGGCATTTTGATGCGAAAATAATGGGACGATTCCACCAACCGCTAAAAATGGATAAAATGAAAGAATATATTGACACCAGTCTAAATGTAACTCAGCAAGAAGACATCATAATATATAATACTGATGACGGTCTTTCTTCCGTTGTATTGATCAGTACGGACGGAATGGTTTGGCTAAGTCAGATGCAGATCGCAAAACTTTTTGCCACCTCTAAACAAACCGTCAGTTATCATATATCCAACATATTAAAGGAGAATGAATTGCAAAAAAAAGCAGTTGTCAAAGAAATTTTGACAACTGCTACCGATGGAAAGTCATATCCGGTAGAACACTATTCTCTGGATATGGTGCTGGCCATCGGATACCGCATAAAAGGGGTACGCGGAACGCAGTTCAGACAATGGGCGACCAGAAATCTATCCGAGTATATGGTAAAAGGGTTTGTCATTGACACCGAGCGACTTAAGAATCCTGATGGAAGACCTGACTATTTCGACGAATTGCTCGCAAAAATTCGTGACATACGCGCATCCGAGAAGAGATTTTACCAGAAATTGAGGGATCTATTCAAATTAAGCAGTGACTATGTAGCTGAAGACAAGTCAACGCAGATGTTCTTTGCAGAAACACAAAACAAGTTGCTGTATGCCGTAACATACCACACGGCGGCAGAGATTGTGATGGAAAGGGCTGATGCTCAAAAGCAGAATATGGGACTGACTTCATGGAAAGGGAGCATTGTCCGCAAACAAGATGTCATCATCGCAAAGAACTACCTTTCCAATGAAGAACTTGATAAATTGAACAGGTTAGTTACAATCTTTCTGGAATCTGCCGAATTACGTGTCAAGGAACGAAAAGGTCTTACAATTGATTTCTGGAGAAAAAATGTTGACTCCATGCTATCGTTTCAGGGACAAGAGGTTTTATCTGGAAAAGGAAGCATTTCAAATCAGCAGATGGAAAAACAAGTTATGCTTATTTACGATAAATTCGATAAAAGACGCAAAGCGTTTGATGCGGCAGAAGCGGACAGACAAGATATGTTGGAACTTAGAGAATTAGAAGAAATAATTAAACACCGTTAGTATTTGGCGGATGTAATTCAACTTCAAGATACAACAGTACCAGACTGACGCGGTGAAGAGCACGGTGGCGGTCTTTGCGGGGCAGCCGTATCAGGACGGATTTCTGTACCGCAGGGATTTGTGGAATAAGGACGTCGGGGCTATCACTTATGAGGATGACCACGCCGGCTTCAGAAACGCAGTCAGGACGTAGGCAAGGCGTACCGTGCGGCAAAGAGCATCCAGGATTATGTTTTCACCGACGGCATCGCTGATGACAACAATGAGAAAAAGTTCGTAAGGTCACTTGAGCAAGCTACAGAGGTCTGTGTCTATCGAAACTTCCACGTGGTTTCCAGATCCCGACTCCTGTCGGAAATTACTCACCGGATTGGGCGATAGCGTTTAATGAGGGAACAGTGAAGCACGTTTTCTTCATCGCTGAGACCAAAAGGGGATATGAGTTCTATGGAGATCAGGCCTATCGAGAAAGCAAGGATAGACTGCGCCAGAGCTCTTTTCAACAACTTGAACGGCGCTGATGTCAGGTACGATTGCGTTGATAGTTACGAGAATCTTATCTCGGAGATGCCGAAATAGTGGTTGAAAGCTACCCTATACGCTGAGCGATGAAATGACCAGCTACAGCGAGGACAAGGCCGACAATGGCGAAGAGCAGCATTTCCCACCAGGGCCAGACGAGGGATAATGAATATGCCGCGTACGCGATGAGAGGGACGGAGATAATGCTGGTCACAAGTCCGGGAACATAGCCTTTGAGGGTTACAGCACGCACGAGGTTTATCAGGGCGCACACTGAATATGCCATAAAGACTGTCGTCCAGACGAGTTCGGCCCATAAACCGCCGGCGAACAATGCGGCGGTCGAAAGGAGAACCGCAAGGAAACAGGCTCCGGCGGCTATGAGGAATGACTTCATATTCATTCCGGAAAGCCGGAAGAGGACATTCAATAAATTTGGGTGTTCATTCATCAAGGACACCCAATGCCGCCCTGCCCATCGCTTGGCGGTGAACAGCACCTCAAGGGTATGGCAAAGGGAAACCGCCAAGATCGGGAGAACTATATACAGTACAGAAAGTGCGCTCATATTCGTTGTTTGTTACATTTCAGCAATATAGAGGCTCAGCCTGATTTCTATGGCTGAGTCCATAGGCGTGATTCACTTCAAGCCGGTTTGTCATCGGAACAACAGCGGGACGAACCGGCTGAGATAGACGCGCCAGTTGCGCCAGATGTGGCCGCCGTCGGACTCTACGTAGGAATATTCATAACCGGCGTCATCGAGTTTCTTGCGGAAGTCGGAGTTGGCCTGGTAGAGAAAGTCATCCTTTCCGATGCCGATCCAGAAAAGTGATGGCTTGGTGGCGAAAAGTCTCGCCAGCTTGCCGTCAAAGTCCTCATAGACAGGAGATTTCTTTTCCGGGAATATGGCGGCGGAGAACAGGCCTATGTACGAGAAGGTGCCGGGATATTCCTTTGAGATGTGGAGGGAATGGAACCCGCCCATCGACAGTCCGGCTATCGCTCGTCCCTCCTTTTTGCGGATTGTACGATAGTGGGAGTCAACATATTCAATGATTTCAGGGAAGGAGGTTTCGTAGGTGCCGTCCATTGTCTTCGGAAGGTTGAACTGTGGCTGGACGAGGCCGTTGGAAGTCTCGCCCGGGGCGGCCTCCTGCGAGGCGTTGCCGTTCGGCATCACCACGATCATCGGCTTCGCCTTGCCTTGCGAGATGAGGTTGTCAAGGATTTGGGAGGCGCGGCCGAGTTCCATCCACGCCTGTTCGTCCCCGCCCATTCCGTGCAAAAGGTAAAGCACAGGGTATCTGGCCTTTCCGTTGTTTTCATAACCTGCCGGAGTGTAGACCGTCATTCTTCGCCGCATGCCAAGGGAAGGGCTGTCGTACCAAACCTTTGACACCGTTCCGTGCGAAATGTCATTCACCTTGTAAAGATCAGCCTGCCCTCCGTCGACAATGAATATGCTCGTGACCGTGGCCACGTCCCTTATCTGATAGACATTCGACGGGTCGTTCATACGCTGGCCGTTCACTATGAAAGAGTAGCTGTAAAGCTCCGGCTCAAGAGGGGCACTGGTATATTCCCAGACACCGTTCTGATTCTGTGTCAGTTCAGCGATGCCTGGGATTTCGAGGTCACCGTTCGGAGTGATGATTTTCTGTGGCGGCAGAAAGTCGCCGGTCACCTGGACTCTTATTACATTTGGGCCGGAGTACCTGAAAGTCACCGTGTTGTCTTCATTGATTTGAGGGGACACCACCTGCGCCCCGCTCCAAAGCGCCTGCTGCGCGGAAGCGTCCGGAGCCATAGCGAAAGCGAACATCACCATGGCTGCCAGGCAAAACAATCTATGAATATTTTGTCTCATAATATGACCTAATGTTTATGTCGTTTATATGGTTGGTTGGTTCGACACTTCGGCAAGCTCAGTGCACCGCAGGCTCACCAACCATATAACGTCAGAATATCAAGATAAAACACAGAGCGGCGAACGCGGCTCCGGCGATCGGGCCGAGGACAGGAACCCAGCTGTAGTTCCAGCCGCTGTCGCGTTTCGGACTCTTGAAAGGAAGAACGGCATGGGCGATGCGCGGGGCAAGATCCCTTGCCGGATTGATCGCGTAGCCTGTCGCACCTCCAAGGGACATACCGATCGCCATAATGAGCATTGTGACAGGGAACGAGCCGCTCGCGCCAAGGCCGACTTCCGAGGTGTTGCCACTCACGGAGAACATAAGGATGCAGAACACCAGCAGCCAGGTTCCGACGAACTCGCAGAAGAAGTTCCTCGCCGGATTGTAGATGGCCGGCATCGTGCAGAATGTGCCGAGTTTCGTGTCCGGATCGTCAGTGGCATCGTAATGATCCTTGTAGAATGCCCAGACAAGGGTCGCACCGCAAAAGCCACCGAGCATCTGCGCGATGATGTAGCCTAAAACCGAAGCCCAAGGAAACGAGCCAGCCACGGCCAAACCAATTGTCACGGCCGGATTGAGATGCGCTCCTGAATATGGTCCAGCGATGAAAACTCCGCACATCACGGCAAAGCCCCACGCCAAGGTTATCACTACCCAACCGGCTCCCTTGCCTTTGGATTTCTCAAGGCTGGTGCAGGCGCAGACTCCGTCACCCATAAGGATTAGTACTAGCGTGCCGAGGAACTCGGCGAAATATGGATTCATAATATTCACTACTTCTTGGTTAATGTTCGTCCGATAGCGTCGGCCCATCCGGCTTTGGCCGCCTTGACGGCATCCTCATCCATCGAAGGAGTGAAGACGCTGTCTGCCTCCCATTGCTTCTTCACGTCATCAAGGCTCTCCCAGAAGCCGACAGCCAGCCCGGCAAGGTAAGCCGCACCGAGAGCCGTCGTCTCGGTCACTTTAGGCCTTATGACTTTGGCGCCAAGGATGTCGGACTGGAACTGCATCATAAGGTTGTTGCGGGACGCGCCGCCATCCACTTTTAATTCCCCGAGATGGATTCCGGAATCCTTCTCCATAGCCGAGACAATGTCCATTGTCTGGAATGCGATGCCTTCAAGAGCCGCTCTGGCGATGTGTGCCGCCGTGGTTCCACGGGTTATTCCGAATATCCCGCCTTTAGCATACTGGTCCCAGTACGGAGCACCAAGTCCCGTCAACGCAGGCACCATATAGACTCCACCATTGTCCGGTACAGAGGCCGCAAGAGCCTCAACCTCAGATGAACTCTTGATGATTCCAAGGCCGTCACGAAGCCATTGAACGACAGAGCCGGCAACGAAAATAGACCCTTCAAGGGCATAGTTCACATTGTCGCCGATCTTCCACGCGATGGTGGCGAGAAGGTTGTTCTTAGACATTATCGGCTTCTCACCTGTGTTCATCAGCAAGAAACAACCTGTGCCGTAAGTGTTCTTGACGGATCCCGGCTCGGTGCACATCTGACCGAACAGAGCGGCCTGCTGGTCACCGGCTATTCCCGCGACAGGAACGTTTCCGCCTAAAAGATCAGTCTCTCCATAAACTTCCGATGAGGATTTGACCTGCGGCATCATCGATGCGGGAATATTCAGAAGATCAAGAAGCTCTTCATCCCATTCCAGTGTGTTGATGTTGAACAGCATCGTACGGGAGGCGTTGCTCACGTCCGTGATGTGCTCGTGTCCGCCGGTCAGGTTCCACACCAGCCAACTGTCCACTGTGCCGAAGCGAAGCTTTCCCTGCTCGGCACGCTCACGGGCTCCCGGTACATTCTCAAGGATCCAGCGGATCTTCGTTCCGGAGAAATAAGCGTCGATGATGAGGCCGGTCTTGCGGCGGATCATATCCGTCACTCCCGCGGCCTTGAGCGAGTCGCAATATTCAGAAGTCCTTCTATCCTGCCACACGATGGCATTATAAACAGGTTTTCCTGTCTCGGCGTCCCAAACGATAGTGGTCTCGCGCTGGTTGGTGATTCCGATGGCGGCGATGTCCGCTCCCCCAAGCCCAAGCGATGTGACCGCCTCAGTCATCATCGCATATTCGGTGGCCCAGATCTCCATCGGATCGTGCTCCACCATCCCCGGCTTCGGGAAATGCTGTGTGAATTCCTTCTGGCGAACAGCCATAGCCTCGCCCCTCTTATCGAAAACAATGGCTCTTGACGAGCTCGTGCCCTGATCAAGGGCAATGACATATTCTTTCATATTCAAGAACTAATCCTCATTAACGTGTTAATAATTCCGGCCATGCTTGCCAGGAAAGCAAGCAGACAAACGATTCCATCATGGCAGTTTGTCCAAACAAAAGTAAAAAAATTTCCAATCAACTCCAACCTTTCCCAAAAGGTCAATGAATATGTTAATGAATATTCAAGTGCCGGAATATTCCGCCCACATTATCCTTTGCCTCTATGAATATGCCACCATAATTCATAGCACTCGCACTCACGGCAACACTTTGCCTCCCAAAACGTTGCCAGATAGGGCTTGAAACACATCTTCATCAACAAAAACGCCATTGATCGTTTCCGTCCTATATGTCACTAGCACGGTCGTGATTGATAAAGAACTATTAGTCAGTAAGTTACAAAACATTACCCTCCAGCCACGACTGGCAATAATTCGTAACACATTAATAATCAATCAATAAGACTCCGCAATAAGCAATCACTTTGTCGAGAACACTTTGTGACATTTCAGTTTCCGTCGAAGACAAGCAGTAACACTACAGAAGCAATTTTGTGCGATATAGCACCTGTTGCAAGTATAGATTACTACCAAAATTCCCTTGTTCACCTCATTCACTGACATCAGTCATAGCGTACTATTACATTTAGTTGATTTACAGCATACAAATGGATGAACGCTAATCATGTGGTATTTGTGAATCATTATTGAATTTCTGTTTCGAAGAAATTCTTTATCTTATATATGCCGATATCATGTTTGTAGCGTCCAAACAATAGTTGTGGGTTAAGATTGTGTTTATCCGCTTCTTTTTTGATGTGTGGCGCAATCTTGTAAGGAACAACATTGCGAGTTCTTGTCATGAATCTTTTCCAATCGGCATGTGGAAGGATTGCATTTAAGGCAAATTCGTCAGCTTCGGATTCTTCTATACTTTTCTTTTCCTCAACAAGATTTATCATGGCACGACCATTTGGGGTCAGGTGCTTGAACACATGACCAACTTCATGTAAAGTTGTGAATGCGAAATTATCAATTGAAGCAATTCTTTCTGTGATAATAATCGTTGGGCTTTCGTCTATCCAAAAAGACATCCCGTCAACAGGAACTTGTCCAACCTTGTTCACAATCAGAAATCTGATGCCATATTTATTAAGAATGCTTTTTGTCTCATTTACTGTGTTCTTATTTACTCTAAAAACACTATTCAGTTCACTTGTCAAAGCATTGACATCAGCTTCTTTGTCAAATGCACATAATTTGGATTCTTCCTTTTTTGAAAGATGATAACAATAGTATTTCCAAGATAAAAGATCTATCGGATTTGTTTTCACTTTGTCCGATTTGCGATAATAGGAAAGTTCCATTTCTTTTGCTTTCAACTCCAAGAAATCATCCAGTTTATCCACATTGAATACCTCTAAGATACGCTTGACATCCTCGATGATATTTCCTCGTACAATATTCATCTTTCTGAAAAATGGAATAGACACTTGATCTTTGAGTATATTCCATATTTCCAGCATTTTAGTCTGCAACACAACTCTTTCACTTTGTTTGGCGCAATCCAATTCGTATTGAGTTTGAATGTTCATAAGATATGTCGCAGAAATACCGAGTGCATTTTCCAACAATAATGCCATTTCGGGGGTCAGAGAACGTTTACCTTTTATGACATCATTCAGAATGGACTTCTGTATGCCTGTGAGTTCGGACAATTCGCTCTGCTTCATATTACGAGCAGTCAATTCGTCCTTAATCACCTCTCCCACATGAGTTGCCTCAAATGGTACTGCCTGATTAAAATTAAACTTAGTCATAATGATGTGATATTTCAATTAATTCTATTTCGGTAATGATAATACTGTCGTCAGCAGGAGAACTTTGAAAAATCAATCGCCAGACGTCATTGCATCTTACTGATTCCTGATCTTTTCTGTCACCACGCAATCTTTCATAGCGTAAACCATTATCATGCATGATGTCTTCTATCCTTGTCGCGGCCCTCATTTTGTTGACAGCCTTAACATAACCTTTGATTGCAGCGGCAGGAAGTTTTTTGTACTTCTTATCGGATGTTTTGCCATTTTCAAACAATTCCAACAGCGCTACATCTTCGCTTGTTATGTTCATATTATATTTTTAGCCATGTTATTTTGATGCAAAGGTACAACAATTATTTTGATTATCAAAATTGATAATTGATTATTATCCATATTATTATCCATATTATTATCCATATTGCAGTCTATTTTAACAATGTCTGAAAAGAAGGTGCTCTATTTTACACAAAACTCGTACCCCTATGATATTCAACATTCGTTAGCAGCGGCGCAGTCTCCAGCAATATTGTTCCGCTCGTTGTGAATTGCTTTCGTTCTTTGTACCTTTGGGTTGATTTACAGCAAGACAATAGATACTCTCCTTGCGACTTGGTTGTGAATTGCTTTCGTTCTTTGTACCTTTGGGTTGATTTACAGCTTCGTTACTAAAGATGGTCAAGTCGTGATGGTTGTGAATTGCTTTCGTTCTTTGTACCTTTGGGTTGATTTACAGCGTGTCATCAGGCTTGACAGTATCAGACGAGTTGTGAATTGCTTTCGTTCTTTGTACCTTTGGGTTGATTTACAGCGAAGACGTAACAGAGATATCGGGCGAAGCAGTTGTGAATTGCTTTCGTTCTTTGTACCTTTGGGTTGATTTACAGCAAGCTTCTCTCCAAGCTGGCGGAGTTGCGGGTTGTGAATTGCTTTCGTTCTTTGTACCTTTGGGTTGATTTACAGCTTGACGGGCTTACAGGTGTCAACCCCGTGAGTTGTGAATTGCTTTCGTTCTTTGTACCTTTGGGTTGATTTACAGCTTTGGTATTCGTAAAAACTCGGACCAAAGAGTTGTGAATTGCTTTCGTTCTTTGTACCTTTGGGTTGATTTACAGCGCTTGAGATTCTGTACAAACGCCCCTGTGCGTTGTGAATTGCTTTCGTTCTTTGTACCTTTGGGTTGATTTACAGCATTGAAACCATCGTTGTTCCGTTGAAATAAGTTGTGAATTGCTTTCGTTCTTTGTACCTTTGGGTTGATTTACAGCTGGTAATGCTACCGCTACGCACAAATGGATGTTGTGAATTGCTTTCGTTCTTTGTACCTTTGGGTTGATTTACAGCTAACACGCAATCGCCTATTGTAATTGCTACGTTGTGAATTGCTTTCGTTCTTTGTACCTTTGGGTTGATTTACAGCGATGTTCCGACTTTGACTGATGACTATATGTTGTGAATTGCTTTCGTTCTTTGTACCTTTGGGTTGATTTACAGCATCACACAAATATATAATATTCGATCATGTGTTGTGAATTGCTTTCGTTCTTTGTACCTTTGGGTTGATTTACAGCCTTCATAGATCAGACCCGTTAAATATTTCAGTTGTGAATTGCTTTCGTTCTTTGTACCTTTGGGTTGATTTACAGCAAGATTTGATTTTGCATCATGTCCAATTCGGTTGTGAATTGCTTTCGTTCTTTGTACCTTTGGGTTGATTTACAGCTGTTTCCGCATTTCGGGCAACGCAATAGTGTTGTGAATTGCTTTCGTTCTTTGTACCTTTGGGTTGATTTACAGCTTTTGAATCGGTCAAAGCGTGGCGAACTAGTTGTGAATTGCTTTCGTTCTTTGTACCTTTGGGTTGATTTACAGCAACAAGGCTATTGAGACTAACACAGTCGAGGTTGTGAATTGCTTTCGTTCTTTGTACCTTTGGGTTGATTTACAGCCAAAAGTCGGATGTTATTAGTCTGACAATTCGTTGTGAATTGCTTTCGTTCTTTGTACCTTTGGGTTGATTTACAGCTCATTCTCTGCAAAACAGTATGGGTCAGAGGGTTATGAACTGTAACTGAAAGAGGAAATCCCGGCCTTTGAGGGCTGGGATTTCATTGTTTATCAAGGGTTTGTGATTCTGTCAGAAAAGTTCCAACTGCTGTTCGACCTGTGGGAGAGGAGAGGAATCCTTTCCGATGAAGAGTTCCATACTGCCGAACTGTTTGTCCGTGATGTACAGGATTCCTATCTTTCCTTTTTTGGGAAGGATACGCTTCACCCTTAGAATGTACACATCGGCACTTTCCTTGGACGGACAATGCCTCAGGTAGATGGAAAACTGGAACATAGAGAATCCATATTCTATGAGGCTCTTTCTGAAAGCCGAGGCGGCCTTCATATCCTTCTTTGTCGCCACAGGCAAATCAAACAAGACAAGAACCCACATAGCCCGATATTTACTGTACCTGGTTTCTACATTGATGGATAAACTATCTTCCGGCATACTCCGCTAAAACATTTGTACAAAGAGGCAGTCGTGGTGGACACGGCGACCATCAAAGGACTCTTATGTCCATCAATATTCACATCAAGGACCGGAATAGTCAAAAGCCGTGCTTTTATGTTCTTATTCAGTTCCTTATCATCAGGATATTCATCCATAACATTGAGAACCAACCTATCCACAAAAGGCCTGTAAGGTTCCATAATGTCGTCTGCCAAACAGTAGTCATTGTACTTGTTGTGGTGGTGAATCCCAAGAAGTGGAAGCATCCCGCTGGCGACAAGAGCCCTTGCCACAATAGCTCGCAATATGGCATAGCCATAATTCAGAAGATTATTTGGATATTCCCCGAATTGGTCACGCACGAAGCGTACCTCAAACACATTTTTCCAGTAATATGCTGCGGCACGTCCCTCCATATTCTCGGAATCTCCGCTCTTGACCGAACCTGCCCACGCAAGCATATTCTTCGCATCCTCTCCCGAGACATATTTCAGCACAGCGGCCTGATTGCGGATCTTGCACTCAACCGTCTGCTGCCAAAGCTGTTTTTTAAGAGGCAATGACGCCTCCAACTGATTTCGGAAGCGTTGATTCTGCGAGGAATGTCCTTGAAGCGAAAGCATCAATCCGGTCGGAATATGTTTGGAGTCACAGGTCACCAACGCGACATTCTCCTCCAACAACGCAGCCATCAGACCTGATGTGAATGTCACCTGCTGATTATCAACCACTACAACTCCAATGTCTTCAACCGGCACAGTACGGATCTGCTCGGAATACTCATCTGGGTCATTAGCCACAAGACGGATGACCAACTGCTTCATCTTGTAGGACAAGTAAGCAGGATTTCCGAAATACAGGGTCCGTTTAATCATATTCTCCGACTGATACTATCTCTCCGATGTGGTTTATCCGCACCTTTACGAGTTGCTTAAATATCGCAATATTAGTTATTCTCTTCCAAGTAATATCCTTCAATTTTTTATCTGCTCCCAATGATGTCTCCAGATGATGCCTAAACCAATAATCACGAGTAGATACAGCCTGTACCCTGAACAAATTAGGTCCGATAACAGAATAATTCTCCGGATCCATCAAATCAACCGCCCGAGGATCAAACCCAGTCCGTTCATTAGGAAAGACGAACATCTCGTTGCTCTTCATCGTGAACAGGAACTTCCACCCCTTGTCAGCGTTATATTCTTTGTCAACGACAGGAAGTCCGGCAGACCGCCTCCGCACCGCCTCATAGAACGAAACTATGTGTTCTTGAATATTCCCGTCCGCATCCTCGAATATCGCCGCGTGGTGATTGTTCCTGAAATTGACATAGTCCGAAGGAATATGATTTCCTTCCGCGTCGCAGATGACACGCCCGAGATTATCCCTCTTGATCCTGATAGGGTCAAGGTCGAAATTCTCGGCTATGGTCACACTTTTCAGGATAATACCTTTCTCCTTGTTGAACCAGATCGGATTCTCGTCCAGATTCACGAACGCTTTCTTTGGATCGTTACCAAACTCAGCCAACCTGTCTTTGAGGATGCGGCGCACTCTTCCGTCCATAACCTTCTCAACACTAAGGCTTGGATCAATGTTTTTCCTAATGGAATATACATTCACGAAACGCACACACTTGACTTTCGCCGGGACCTTGCGAGAATGATTGGCATCAAGCCAAACAGGATTCTTATCCAATGAATTAGCGCCGGTGAACGCCTTTTTCGGGTCACCTTTGAACTGCGCGAGCCTCAAAGCCAAAGCCGCTTTCGTCTCACTTGACGCAACTGTAGCGATCACGTCTTCAGTCATCTTCCCGTTCACCGCCACATCATAAGTCTCATAACGTTTACGTTGCCCATAAACCTGTTCCTTATGCAGCAGACCACGTGGGGTTAGGCACTTGACGTTTTTCACACCGTCCTTGATCCTTATACGGTTGATATTCTCCGTCATCACCTTGTTCTTTGCCTTGATTGACACGAGAATGCTTTCAAGTTGCCTGCGGACCTCCCGCCTCATCTGGTCCAACGGAAGCGGAGGAATGATCAATCTTTTGGAGCCGGAGAGATAAGTCTCTTTCTGCAATATCGCATAAATGCTGGAAGATTTGTCACCCTTGGCATTAAGGTTATTGAGGTATTGAATATGAGCAAGTTTTGTAAACGCGATAGTGATGGCGTCCATAGCGTGGTGACGGTGATCATTCCTTTTGGTCCAATCCTTTATCTTACGAATATCCTTTCCGTCCGAAGTCGTGATTGTCTCCACAAATCCAGCCGCTTCGAACTTCGGCATATTCAGTTCCTTCATCACATTCACCAGCCCCCAGTCTTCCCTAAGCTTGTCAGTTATAGATCCTGATGTTGAGATCACCACACGGACATATTCAAGAAGTATCTCACGGGCCTTCTTGGCGATGTATTGAGTGTCCTTCAAATCGCGTTCGACGAATCCTTCCGGAATATTCTTAGAATCACGAAGAAGATTGTCACGCTTTGTTCTGGAGATGCCTCCTGACTCAAAGAGATGGTTTACCCGAAGTTTATAATCCTCAAGCCCGCTCTCCCCATACTTGTTCTTGACATAATCGAAAGCGGTGTCCTTGCCTTTTTCCAGATTAATATCTCTGAATTCCAAGGTTTTGTTCGACAGTGAGTCATTGAACAACACAGCCTGCGGGATGATGTGCTCAATGTCAATCTCACGGGAGAAAAGCTTGTCCGCCGGAATATATTGATTGGAATACAATGTCTTGTAACCATTGTTCTTAAGTTCCTCATACAGTTTGTACTTGACAATGTCATTCCTGCTGACGTAAGCAAGATGGAACTCATTCTCAAGAATCATCCTGATCCTATCATTCTCCTTATTGTTTGACGCTATGGATTCCGTGGCCCGAGCCCTTTCCTCCTGCGAGGACTTAAGTTCCCTTGCCAGCTCTATGTGGATTTCATCCGGTTTGCCATACCTGTCACCAACCGTATTGATCACATTAACCATCTGATTAAGAATCTTTTCGACTACCGGATTACGGAGAGAGTTTTTCGGAATCTGATCAAGACGATCCTTCAAGACCTTATTCTCGATCTCCTCCTTTGTCAAGGATTGCTTTGAATGCCTGTACCCGGCATATTCGCAAGCCAGACTATATTCATTTCCGTCCATCATATACGGAAGTATCTTCCTCATCGCCTTATGGCTCAGTGAAGCGTAGTCCTGTTTGAATGAAACGGAGGCGATGATTTTCGCAAGATTTTCCGGCATTCCGCAGATCTCAGCGATCTTATTTATCAGACTGGCATTGCCTGTCTGGGACTTATCCCCTTCGTATGAATATAACAAATGCCAAAGTCTGAACAATGGCTGCCTTTCATATTCCTCCTTAAGCAGCGACGGATCATATTCAAGGACCGCTGTGTTGAACCCGTTCCTTGCAAATTCAGTCCGTAGGATATTCATTAACTCCTCTTGACGTAGTTTTGAATATTCATAGTCACTGTTACCGGCCAAAGACACCACTTCAAGAAATTTTGAATATAGTTTGCCCAAGGTTTCATTTCCCTCAATGGATTTGAAGTTCATCTCTAAATCCTTAGGTTTCTTGAACAACAACTTAAGAATCTCTTTATCAGACAGTTTGTCCTTCACCCTTAGGCACTCTGCCAATCTGACCTTGTCATCCTGTTCCAGCGTGCCTTGTTCTCCAGTCTCTTTATTGGTGACGATGATATTATTGATCTTCTGCCACATACGGAACTCCTGAAACAGCGGTGACGAGACAGGAGCAACCTTGCAACCGCGGATTTTCTGTACAATCCGGCCATTGATTTCCACATCTACCTTCCTGCTCTCGAACTCGCAATAACTGATCAGTCCTTTTTGGGATTTCAGTCTTCTCTGATAAAATATCACGACATCGCGGATCTCCTTCTTGAGTTCATCAGTCAATTCGGGATGAAAAGATGCCTGGCTTTCCCAAATAGCCTCAAACTCATCAAGATAATCCTGCCTATAGAACACTTTGTTTTTTGTACTGAAATGCGGATCCTTCTGAATATTGGAATAAAGGTATTGCCCAACAGTCTGTTTGTTGAAATACAATTCCTTACTCCTATCACTGATCTTGCCAAGATAACCACTTGACGATCCAAGGTTTCCAGCGATGTCACACAAGACATATGCTACCTGATCAATCGGCAACCTGTTCTCGACAGCCGCGGCCCGCCATTCATAGGCTTTAACTCTCTTGTCCTTACCTTTATTGTCAGCGGTGGTTATTTTGTATTTCGCAAAGAAGAGTTTTGTCAAAAAGGAACGTGTCTTCCCGTCAATCTGATTCCAGAACTCTTCCGTAAGATATTCTGGATAATAAAGTCGTTGCGTCTCCCAGACCCTGCGGAACTCCGATTTCAGATCCGACGCATAAAACTCTGGCAAAACCTTGTTTCCTTTCTTGACAAGGCTGTAGCAATGCTGTCCCGGAGTCTTCCCCTTTTCGTACAGTAACTTCGCGACGGACATTCCATCCACAGGCTGTCCGTCCTCCTCCGCATTCGCCTTTCGATTGCTCTTATAGCCACGTTTCTTGTTGATCATCAACAGGACACGTGCCAATTCCGTCAAGGAGACACTTTCCGTGCAAGCTTTTGAACGTAGTTCGTAAGTTTCGAATGTTGACCTGTTGCCATGTTCAGCCAGTATTGTGGAATCATCAATCCAGCCAAGTTCCTTCAGGATTGAGACAAGTTCGTTTCTTCTAAGTTTGTACCTCTGAAGATTGCGGCGCATAGAGCGTTTGAGCCGCCTGTCGGTGTTCGTGGTGACGGCTTTACCTTTCTCAAACGCATCCTTCTCATCCGTTGTCAAAGGATTGACTCTGACTCCGGCTCTGATGATGGATGATTTCTCCTCATTATTCTCCGCTTGGTTCACCATAGCCCAACCAATGCTGGTGGTTCCCAGATCAAGTCCCAGAACTTTTTTCATAATCGTATATGGTAGTTTTATGACCACAATTTACGTTTTATTATCAATAATGTCAAACGATTTGAAGAAAATTTGTTAAATTGATTTAATTCATTATCTTTGTAATCACAATAACGAAGCAATTCACAATAAGGATTATTCCGTTGTGTAAACATCTGGAGCGGGTCTTTGGACTCGCTTTTTTTCGTAATAGGCGGCGACGTTAATTCGGAAAAACAAGAGGATAGCGACGGGCGACATTTTCGGCCTCAAGCGTTGCCCGAGAGGGACGAAAAAAGACCGCAGGAAATCTGCGGTCTAAAATATTGTCAGCCAAAATTGGCTTCACATAAACTTGGGATTAGGCCTCGGCCTCAACGGTTACCTTTACGGTGGCCTTGACAGCCTTGTAGCACTTGACAGAGCCTTCGTACTCGCCTACGGTCTTGATCTCACCGAGGGTGATGTTCTTCTTGTCAACCTCAATACCGGCGGCCTTGAGAGCCTCTTCGACCTGAGCGGTGGTGACAGATCCGTAGATCTTGCCTGACTCGCTGACCTTTACGGTCACCTTAACCGGTGTGGCCGCGATCTTGGCTGCGAGAGCCTCGGCGTCAGCGATGAGCTTGGCCTCTTTGTGAGCCCTCTGGCGCTTTGTCTCCTCAAGCTGCTTAAGAGCGGATGGAGTGGCGGCGCAAGCGAATCCCTGAGGGATAAGATAGTTGCGGCCGTAACCTGACTTTACCTCTACCACATCTCCGGCCTCGCCGAGATTGGCAACTTCTTTCTTCAAAATGATCTTCATAATCTCGCTCTCCTATTATTTAAGAAGGTCAGTTACATAAGGAAGCAGAGCAAGGGAACGAGCCCTCTTCACTGCCTGAGCGACTTTCCTCTGGAACTTCAAAGAAGTACCGGTGATACGGCGAGGGAGAATCTTACCCTGCTCGTTGAGGAACTTCTTAAGGAACTCAGCGTCCTTGTAATCAACATACTTGATGCCTGCCTTCTTGAAACGGCAGTACTTCTTCTTCCTAACCTCTACTGTAGGAGGATTGAGATAGCGGATTCCTGCGTTCTGTGCGTCATTCTGTGCCATAATTCATTCCTCCTTGATTATGCGTTTTCCTCTGTTTTCTCTTCAGCGGCTACCGGAGCCTCAGCCGGAGCCTCCTCTGCCTTAGGAGCGGCAGGCTTGTTCCTGTTCTCCCTTCTCTTCGCGGCGTAAGCCTCGGCGTGCTTGTCAAGAGCCACGGTAAGGAACCTGATGATCCTCTCATCACGGAAATACTGGGTCTCAAGGGTGGCGATGAAGCTTGGCTCAGCCTTGAACTGGATAAGATAATAGAATCCTGAGGTCTTGTGCTGGATTGGATATGCCAGCTGACGAAGTCCCCAGTCCTCCTCGTACACTACCTCGCCACCATTGTCGGCGATCAGTTTTGTGTACTTGGCAACCGCTTCCTTCATCTGTTGTTCAGACAAAACGGGAGTTGCGATGAAAACGGTCTCGTACTGTTTTAACATTTGACTTAATTGTTTAATAATAAATAAATTGCAGTCCTTTCGGGGACGTATGCCAACCCAAAAGGACTGCAAATATAGTCAATTATCTCAACTTTCGCAAATTAGCGGTCAAATCGCATTTGAATATTCATACAAAATCCGCGAATATATCCGGCACTTCGGCAAGCTCAGCGTCCGGAATGACTATTGCCGCCAACCTCAAAGTGAGGAAAACTACTTTTCAGGAATATTCTCAAGCACTGCGACGAGGAACTTCCAGGTCTCGGCGACGGAGGCGATGTTCACGCGCTCGTCAGGTGAATGAGGATAGAGGATGGTAGGCCCGATGGAGACCATCTCCCAGTTCGGGTACTTGGCTCCCATAATGGCGCACTCAAGTCCTCCGTGGGTGGCAGTGATCTTTAGTTCCTTACCGAACAGGCTCTTGAATGTGTCTTCCAGAACCTTGATCATAGGAGTACCAAGTTTGGGAGCCCATCCGCTGTAAGCGCCTGACATCGAATATTTCGCGCCGGCGAGCTCAAAGACGTAACGGATCGAGTCAGCGAGGTACATCTTGGCGGCGTCGATCGAGCTGCGGGTCAGAGAATGAACCGTAAGATGTCCTTTCTGTGTGCGGACGATAGCCATATTGGTAGAGGTCTCGGTCAGGCCAGGAAGAGTGTCGCTCATCCTCTGGACTCCGTGAGGGCAGGCAAGGATGGCCTTGACAGCCTTGCCGATCACCTTAGGGCTGATGTAACGGGCAGCCGGAGCGCTCTGCTTCTCATAGATGAGAATCATATCCGGGTCTGAGTACTGGTACTCGAACTTGGACTCCTCGAACTTCTTCTCAACGAGAGCCTTGACCTTACGGGAGTCCGCTGACGGGACGAGGATCTCGGCCTCGGCCTCGAACGGGATGGCGTTGCGGAGGGATCCACCGGTGATGGACGCGACCTTTACGTCATATTCAGAGATTACGGCTTCGAGAAGACGGCAGATGATCTTGTTGGCGTTGCCCCTGAAGAGGGAAATGTCCATTCCGGAGTGTCCGCCCTTGAGTCCCTTGACGGTGATCTTGTAGCCGACGAATCCTTCAGGAGTCTTATATGTTCTGTAAGCGAAGTCAGCCGCGCCGTCAACTCCACCGGCGCAACCGGTGCAAAGCTCGCCTTCCTCCTCAGAGTCAAGGTTCAGAAGAATGTCTCCCTTTAATATTCCGGCCTTGAGCGAGTTGGCGCCGGTCATGCCGGTCTCCTCATCGTAGGTGATGAGAGCCTCAAGCGGGCCGTGCCTCAAAGTCTTGTCCTGAAGAACGGAAAGAGCGAGAGCGACTCCGATTCCGTTGTCGGCTCCGAGGGTAGTTCCCTTCGCGGTCACCCACTCCCCGTCTATCTCGGTCTCGATAGGATCAGTGAGGAAGTCGTGCTTCGTGTCAGCGGTCTTCTGCGGAACCATGTCCATGTGGGCCTGCATTATCACTCCCTTGCGGTTCTCATAGCCTGGAGTGGCCGGAACTGTGAATATGATGTTGCCGGTGTCGTCCTTCTTCACGTCAACACCGTGTTCTTTTCCCCAGCCCAGGAGATAATCCTGAACCTTGCCTTCGTGCTTTGAAGGACGAGGAACCCTTGTCAGGCCGTAGAAGTTCTCCCAAACGGCCTTTGGCTGCAAATCTTTAATTGTCATAGCGTTACTTATTAATATGTGAATATTTGAAAATTATTTCGAAAGAGGGAAATAGCCTTCCGTTCCGAGCTGGTAGACAGCGATCCTGTCCTGAAGGAGGGATGTCACACCGTCGGAGAGGCGTACCGTGCAGATGGCCGGGATCCTGTAGATGGCCACATTGGTCTTGGACTGGACAGCCTTGCCTTCAGCCTCCCCTATGGGCTGAGGAATAACCTCAAGAAGATAAGGCTTTCCGGACATATTGTCGGCGGAGACGATTCCGTCAGTGTCAGAGATTCTGAACGCCACATAAGTTTGGGACTTTCTGTCCTTTACCGGAACGACATCACATTTGAGTTTCTGTGTCTGATAGTCACTGTAGCCGATAAACATCGACATATATTCCTTCTCCAAAGCGGAGATCTCCTTGAGGGCCGCCCCCATAGCCTCGCCGCTGTAAGTGGCGTCGGTGTCGCCGGTGACGATCTGAACCCTCTTCTGACGGAGATTGAATATCATGTCGGCGGCCTCCTTTGCTCTCTGTTCCAGAGATTTCTGGACAACCATATTCTGCTGCACGGCGATGCGGTTGTAGGATGCGTTTTCCTTTACTCCACGGTAAAGCGTGGCGGCCTCAGATGTGAGGTTGGAACTTACACCCTTTCCGTTGAAATCAGCCCCGGCCTGCGTGGTGAACCTCCACTCGGCGCTCTCACCGAAACTTCCGTCATTGACCGCGATAAGTCCCTGGGAGGTAAGCGAAAGGAAAGACTGTGTGGCCTTGTCAGGATTGACATAGTAGCGGAAATTCTGGTCTGCCTCGATGTACGGGGTCATACGGACCGTGCTGAGCGTGCAGGTGGTCTGGTCGGCCTGACGGGCGTCAACGCCAAGATATTTCTGGGCGTACTTGGCGTAAGGGCCTGCATAGAAATATTCACGGACAGCCTCCACCTCGATTGTGATGGTGGTCTGAGGAAGGGCGTAGGAAACGGTTCCTACGGGATCCTGGGCCGAGATTCTTCCCTCCGGCAGCAAAGCGGCGGCCAGACAGAGAAGCGATACTGTGCGGTAATTCTTCATATTCATAAAATTTTTGTCATTTCCATCTTTTGTGCGTCCAGAGGTAGTTCTCCGGGTGTTTTTCCAAATCGGCCTGAAGCAGGCTGTAATATTCCTGCATTATCGAGTGAGGGGTCATCGTCGAGGCGTCGCGGCAGATTTCCTTGAATGTCCATTCGTAGTGGCCTCGGGAGACCGGGATCAGGCTCATGTAGAACACGCTGTAGTGCAGTTTGTGGGCGATTGACGCTCCGCCGAGCATCGTCCGGGTCGGCTGGTGCATGAAATCGACAACATCGTTCACAGTGGAGTTCCGGTAGGGACACTGGTCGGTCGGGATTATATAGATTTTCTTGTCCTCCTTATGTGATAAGGCGAAACGCAGGAGGTTCACGGAACTGACGTAACCGGTGTAGCCGTAACGCAGCACCGGAGCGCAGCGGTTGACACGCATTATTTCGTCCCACATCCTGCTGCTCAACGGCTTATAGACGGCGATTACATTATCTACGTTCATCACCGATTGTTCCCGGTTTGGGCGGTAGTCGTAATTCAGGCAGCCTCCGGTCAATTCCCAGTTGCCGAAATGGCTGTTGAGCACGACAACTCCGGGACTTTCCGCAAGCGCGGCCTCAACGGCATCGATGTTAGTATATTCCACCAGACGTTTCCTGTGCAGTCTTTCCGGATTGCGGCATCCACCGAACCAAATGGTCTCGGCTATGATCTCGCCGAAATGTTTGTAGAACGCATTGGAAATCTTGCGAAGTTCCTTGTATTTTTTGTCAGGGAAAGCCCGGGAGAGGTTGATCATCACCACATCCCGCCGGTAGTGCAGCACATCACGGAGCAGCCAGGCGAAGAAGCCCGCCCACGCATAATGGAATCCCAGCGGAAGCGCCGAGATCACCCGCAGAAGTCCTTGCACCAGTTTCGTCAATATCTTCATCTCTCTACGATCAGTCGCATATCAGACAAATATAGCAATTTCGTCAATATTATCGACAATAATGAAAAGAAAACAGAGTGACTATCCTTATAAGATAAGTTCACTCTGTTTTTATTTTAGCGGATGAGCTTGCTTTCGTCTATGCTATTGCCGCTCTTCCTGAATGTGGTCTGCATAGTCTGCCCATTCTGCCTTATAGGTCTCTACGCAGCCTTTCGGGACGTAGATTATGTAGTCGTCGGATATTGACGCAAAGGCACCTGCATCCAATGTCGCCGGGGTGGTTGAAAGGAGGTGGATTTCGGACAAATTGTTATTATTATATTGGAATACATTCGCGCAAATCTTGCTGACATTTGCAGAAATTGTAATCTTCTTGAGAGCATTCATTCTGGTAAATGCGTACGAGCCGATTTCTTTAATCGGTGCTCCTGTCAGGTCAATCGCGGTGATGCCGCTGTTAGAAAACGCAGAACTGCCGATACTTTCAATTACAGGCAGGCTTATTTCTCCGGCAATCTTCTTGCAGTTGTCGAATCCTCCCTGTCCGATTGTCTTGACAACCTTGAGCTGTTCATTGGAAATTTCGAGCTGATAGCAGTTCTGGAAGGCATAGTTCCCGACATTCTCCGTGAGGTAGTCAACCGATGGCAAACTTAAACAATTTAAGAACATATAGTCCGGGATTTTGGAAAGACCCCGAAGTGACCCGACGCTGGTTAGTTTGGCGCAGCCTTGGAACATATAATTGCCGGCACTTTTGAGGCTTCGCAAATCTACGCTTTCCAGATTGCCGCATTTACTAAACGAGTAATCTCCAGCTCTGCTGACATTACTCAAGTCTATGCTTTTGATGCCGCTTCCAGCAAATGCATAAGAATCGACATTTATCAGATTGTCTGTGTCACCGACGGATTCAAGCCCGGAAGTTCCATTAAAGGCAGATCTTGCTATAGAAGTGACAAGTGAAAGGTCAATTGACTTAAGCGATGTTGCATTTTGGAAAGCGTAGCTTCCAATATATGTGACGCCGTATGTGTTGTTTATTTCGCTAATGTTTGTCTGTCTGAAACTGTAGTCATTTATTGTTGTGATAGAATGAGGAAGTGTAATCTTTCCTATTTTTATACTGTTGGTGGAGAAATTAGGAGTCTTCCTCAATCCGGTGAAATACTGAAACTCGTGGAAAGTTGAAATGCTCATATTCTTGGTCAGAGCATTGACTACAAGAGACTCATCCGTCACCGCGGCCGCCTGAGCCATTGTAAGATAACCATCGGAGCCAAACGCCGTTGCCAGCAGCGCGCCGAGCGTCTCATCCTCAAACTCAATGACATTGAAGTCCGTCTTGTCGAGGTTCAGCTTGAGCGTGACCTTGTGACCGGCTGCGAGATTGCTGCCGTCGATAATCTTAGACTGAGTGCAGTCCGCGCCGTTCTCTGTGTAGGTGATTTCAACCTTGACTTTCGTGCCGGTCAAATCCACCGGAACCACTACGGCGACTTTTCCCTGCCACTCGCCGCTGAGACTCTCAACTGGGTCAATCAAAGACACATAATTGCTTCTTGTGCCAATCTCCTCATCCGTCAGAGCACCTTCGCCGGTAAGGCCATATTCCCCCGTAAGGAATTTCCCGTCGAGGCTTATCAGCTTTACTTCCGTCACCGGACATCCCTTGTGCGCCGACGACTTGAGCTGGAAGTCGATGTAGGCGCAGGAGTGCTCGAATGTAAGCCCGTTCTCGGCAAGCGATGCCACGGTTCCTGAAAACTTCGCGCTCATGTATCCCCATTCGCCGGTCTGTCCGTCCTGCTCGGTCGCAATCTCCGCCACCGGTCTGCCGCCCTCGGTTGTCTTTGCGGAATAAGGGTAGTACGCCGTGAAGGCAATCTCCGTCTCATCCGTCACAACGGCATCGGCCTTGACAGGCACGGTAATCTTCGCTGACTTCTGCCCGTCAAACTCGTCCTTTATCGCATGGAAGGAATCTACGGCAACAACGCTCTCCACGTCTGCAATAAATCCTACTTTGTCGCCCTTTGACCAAAGCACATTCACGCCGTCGATCGTCGTTCTTGTCGCCTCCGAAACATTCGCGCTGACCTCAATCCCGCGGACTTCATCGACCTGTTTCTGATTCTCTATGTTTTCCTTGCTGCATGCGGCCGCAGCCAGAACGGTCAGAGCCGCTGTAAAAATATACTTCTTCATATAGTCTTTCAAGATTAAGTAAACGTTAATACTCAGATTCTTCGCTATCGCCCCAATAGCTGTGAGTCAAATCATTACCCCCCCCCCATGGGACTTCCGCAAAAAACATGACTGACTTCGATTTCGCAAACCGAAACCTCCGGGGCGGAATAAGCCCGGAGAACACTGCTTATACTATTCATTTCGTAAAAGGTTATAAATTAAAACATTTTGTGCGGCAAAGTTAGAAAAACGGATTCGAATACGCAAATAAATCATATTTCAATCCATTCGACCTCGCCGCCCCATATCGACAGGAAGCGGTGAAAGTCCTCCCCCGAAATCACGACGCTGGCCGTGTTCTCGCAAGGATGGAAACTTATCTTGTCCGCCGTGCGTAATGCACTGTCAATGTAATATTTGACCCTATGTCCGTTCGGGAATAGTTCCTTGGGATCCGCATCCTTTGGATTGATGTCGTTGATGAGTCCGAAGGCCGACACCGACCCAGGATGCAGATCAAGGCATCGAACCATCCTTTCCTCTGACGCGAAAGACAGCTTTCCCTGCTTCAGCATATGCTCCATACTATGAATGTCGAGCGTCTTGTGGCATTCCATGCTGACAAGGTAGTGCCGGTTTCCCTTATGGTTCCGAAAGAAAAGGTTCTTGCAATGCGTCGCCTCGGGGATATTCCCCCAATACGTCAGGCACTCCTCCACCGTGCACAATGCCGGATGCTCGTACAACTCATAATCAATATCATTGGCCTTCAGGAAGCTCAGCACTTTGCTCCTCAGCCGGCCACGTTCCAATTCATCGATTTCCATCTGCATTTATGTTTTGGGTGTAAATTTAGACAATTTTTCGGTTATGGGAACGAGAACTCATAAACGGCACGCTTAGATTCCTCGTACTTCCGAATCTTTCGCCTGACTATTTCATTATCAAATATTGAAGCTGATTTTATGAATATTCTGTATAAAGCTCCTAAAAAATCACTATTTTTGTTATATCAATAGTTCGTTATTTTTTCCAGTGCCTAAGCGGCCCTGGCAGTAAATAAAACCAGTTCTTTGAAAAGTTTGTCAATAAC
>ENA-UAZD01000070-UAZD01000070.1-human-gut-metagenome-genome-assembly--contig:-NODE-70-length-54261-cov-15.906966_pt1 | contig 54261 bp, 58 predicted proteins | sample MGYA00244112_ERZ654658 | MGnify/ENA primary metagenome ERZ654658 (study PRJEB26926, sample SAMN06164608) | human gut metagenome | biome: ENVO:00009003; feature: ENVO:2100002; material: ENVO:00002003... | reverse complement strand
CGAGATTGCCTCTTGTCTCGTGGGCTCGGAGATGTGTATAAGAGACAGACTACACACCCATCACTATGCACCAAAAAATATCGAAGTAAAATGTAATATATCAGCAATACAGCTATAAAATCATTGAATTTTTAACAATTTGTAGTATTATAAAAATAATAATAAGTTTATTAAATTACAATAAACTTATGAAAGGAGATTTTTAATTTATCATGAAAAAACAAGCTCAAAAGAAAAAAGGCACTATAGCAGTCAAGATTTGTATACTTGTAATTGCAGCACTTATCCTCTCTAATCTTACAAGTATGATTCTGATTGTAAATAATTCAAGAATACTTATACGCACCTCTGTCCAAAACAATATGATGAGCATGGCCAAAACATCTGCCGAACTCGTCTCTAATGAAATGCGTATCAATAACAACAAATCTCTTTCATATGATGAATATGCACGTATACTTAAAGACACAAAACTCACAGGTGTAGACAGCTCTTATGTTTATGTCGTATCCTCTGACGGAACCATGTTATATCATAATACAAAGGATAAAGTCGGCAAGCCGGTTGAAAACAGTCTTATCAATAATCTTGTAACACAGATTAAATCAGGAAAACAACCTGAACCTGCAATAGTTGATTATGATTATAACGGTGTTGTAAAATACGCCGGTTATGTTATCCTTGATAACCATGATATTGTTGTAGTCAGTGCCGATGAAAATGATGCATTAAGCGGAATTACACGAATTACCCGCATTTCAGGATATATTCTTATTGGTATTATCATCGTTGCCCTTATTGTTGCATATTTTTTCAGCAGATCAATTGCCCGTCCGCTTTCATCATTAAGCAGACTCATCAAAGAAATTGCTGATGGTAATCTGAATGCTGATTTTTCAAAAATCAAAAAGTCGAATGACGAAATTGGTCTTATAACCGAAGAAATGCAGTCTATGAGCAGTTCATTAAGCACAATAGTAGAAAAAATCAGGACTGCCGGAAATACGATGTCAAAAAACAGCACTGACTTGAACGAGACAAGCAACCAGACACTTTCTGCCAATAATGAAATATCACGTGCAGTTCAGGATGTTGCAGAAGGCTCAACAAATATGGCCAATGCAATAGCCGATATTAATAATTCACTTGAAACAATGTCTCTTGAGTCAGAACACATAGACAACTCTGTTACAGATATCAAAAAACAGACAGCTTCCGTTCAGGAAAACAGCCAGTCAATGAATGAAAAGATGCACCAGATGCAGGAAAGCAGCGAAATTATGGATGCCGGCATCAATGAAATATCAGCACGAATCGGCAAGGTAAATGAGATTGTTGACAAAGTAAGCCAGATTATTTCCGTAATTGAAGAAATATCAGAACAGACTAATCTTTTATCTTTAAATGCCTCAATCGAAGCTGCCCGTGCGGGCGAGGCCGGAAAAGGATTCGCTGTAGTTGCAGAAGAAATCCGTACACTTTCCGATAATACCGGCAATGAACTTAACAATATCCGTGAAATCATCTCAGAACTTGTTAATGAATGTGATACATGTGTAAATGATTCTAAAAAAATTGTAGAACATAATCTGGAACAGAAAGAATCTATTAATACAGTGCTGAAAGAATTTAATGAACTTGACGCACAGATTACATTAACAGCAGATAAGGCAGATGAAATTAAAGAACAGGTTGACCAGATGGTAGAACTTAATAATAAAATAACAACAACTAGCAACAATCTTGCAGATGTCAGCTCAACCAATGCTGCAGCATCAGAAGAAATGAATGCTAATATTGAAGAGTTAAATGCCATGATGCACAATGTTACAAATATGGCTGAGGAAATGCATAATCAGTCAAATGAACTTAATACTGCACTTGAATATTTTAAGTAAAATAGACTCGTTGTAACTAACTATTAATAGGGCTGCCGCTTTAACGATTGAAAATGATATGCTCCCTCCTAAGTGACAAGTTTTTATTATTTCGCTTGTCTACCTAGATGGGAGCATATCACTTTTGCCCTTGTGCCGTACAAAATCACTCTTTTTGCACCATTCTTTTTGCACCCATCGGGAGGTTTCTGCTTCTTTTGACAAAACCAGCAAAACATTCGGAGTATTACTTAATGCGGACGGAATCTCTGTCTGATAACTTGAACCAGTCGGTATCGAATATGGTGCCATCCAGCACTTAACGCCTCTTTCAGTAAGCATTTTTCGCAGACAATCCGCATACTCTCTTTGTGCCGAGCAATAACTAATAAATACATCACTGTTTTGATTTATATTGTCCGTAGATTCTAACATTGAGACAAGCTTTTTAACCTTTTCAATATCATAATCGCAAAATGTGATTTTTTCCAGACATTCAATTTCCGCTAATGCCCTCATACATTGATTTATTAACGGCGGAATAATATAACATAATTCTATATTTTGATTTCCGCTTCCCAATACAGGCAAAATAACTTTAGACGGTGCAATTCCCAATTGCTCCATATTAACAAGCATATCATAAAATGTTGAAAATAATTTACAAAGTGTCTTTACCTGCTCATCTGTGCGATTATTCAAATTTAATAATTCAATACAGCCCAAACGTCCGAATTTATTATTCAGCGGTTGGGATACCCAATAATTTTTTAATTTTCTACAGTCAATTTCCGCATGTTCAGCCTCACTCTCCACAGAAATTCCTTCTTTACTAAGATTTCCGATTAAAGTTCCCGGAAACGCAGCGTAATCCCCTTTAAATGCTGAACAAACCAACAAATCATTTAACTGCCAATCTGTTATCTTCGCCACACTCAAATCCAATAATACCTTTAATCGAATTTTCTACCATATCAGACACAGCCTGCTCAGTATAAAATGCCATGTGAGGTGACAATATTACATTAGGAAAACTCTTCAAGATTGCCATATTATCGTTATCAAGTTTCTGTGTTTCCTTATTAAGATAATAAAGTCCAACTTCACCCTCAAAAGTATCGAGTGCTGCAAAACCAACCTTTCCATTTTTAAGTGATGCAATAAGAGCCTGTGTATCAATTATTAATCCTCTTGCTGTATTGACAATTATAACGCCATCTTTCATTTTCTTAAATGCTGCTTCATCAATAAGATGTGTATTCTCATCATTTCCTGGAACATGAAGTGTTATAATGTCTGATTTTTGTATAAGTTCTTCAAAACTTACATATTCTGCATATTTTTTCACTTCTTCATCCTCATAATATGAGTATGCTAATATACGGCAGCCAAAACCTGATAAATGCTTAACAACTGTTTTTCCTATATTGCCTGTACCTATAACACCAACTGTCGATGTAGATAATTCCTTTCCTACTTTTCCGCATAACGAATAATCCTGACAATCTGCTTTTTTCATTATCCACGGCATATTGCGGCATGCCATAAGAATAAGCATAATCGCATAATTCGCCACACTGTTTGGCGAATATACAACATGAGCCACTTTCATTCCAAGAGAATAAGCATAATCAACATCAATATGCTCATAACCTATGCTTCTTGTTGATATATACTTAACACCTATATCATGAAATGCATCAAGTATTTCCGGATACATAGGATTGGTTATAATTGATATGGCATCATATCCCTTAGCAAGTCCAACATTTTCCATTGACGGATAATCTGAAGTAAATCCATACTCAAACGGATACTTTTTTGCAAACTCTTCTACATATTTCTGCTCGTCATATTCTCTAAGTGCATAAAAAAATATTTTCATAAAACCTGACTCCTTATCTTTAATACCTGTTTATCAAAATAATAAATCATTATTTATCCGACATTTCCGGCATATTCCTCAAATAACTTATCTATCTGATTCCAGTTTTTGCATCTTACAAAATTGTCATTAGGAAATTCTGCCTGCCTGTTCCACGGACGGTCAAATACAGCAACCTTACAATTATTAAAATGCAAAACATGTTCAAAAGCAGATGGAGAATCCTCTATTGCAAAATCAAATGTCATGCTGTAAAGCTGTTCTAACGTCATATTATATTCATATTCATGCTCGAATATTTCACGGCCATATTTATCGACACAAAACAAAGGCACTCTCTCCAGATGATGTTCGTCCAGCCATTTTCTGGATGGCTCATACGAATTAAAAGGTCTTCCTGTAATAATAAAAACCTCATGCCCTTCATCAACCCATTTGTTAATTGTCTCTGATGCTCCCGGCGTTTCCTCATAACTTAGCAGATTTTCAGGAAGATGTCCCGCTTCCATTAATTTATCATACTGCTCATCGCTTAAATCAAATGATTTCTGAAGATTAAAAAACTGTACCTGCCTGTAAGGCACATCAATTCCGAACAGTTCTTTAGCAATTTTCGTAAAATATTTTGCAGTCTCACATATTACATCATCAAAATCTATATATATTTTCATTGTTTCTCCTGATATATTTAACTTAAATATTTTATGTTAATATATTAGCACATAACATGATTAAAATATAGCTATTGTGGCTTTAATTTAATTGGATGCAATCCTGCTTCAAAAGTTTTATTCCGGCCACGATTTTCTGAGTGCCACATATGAAATCAAAAAATTTGCAAGCCAGCCGGCTGGTACAGCAAGCCAGACAAACTCTATACCAAAACGCGGTGCACAAATCAAAGCAACTGACAGGCGGATTGCAAGGTTAACCATATTAGCTATAAGAAATGGCCGCATGATTCCCAGCCCACGAAGGACTCCATCCGTTGCCATCTTGATACCCATGAAAATGAAAAAGTAACCTAACCATTTCATGTAATCCCCTGACACCTGATATGCCAAAGCTGTTCCATCTTTACCAAGGAACAGTGAAGAAATGTGTGTATGCAGTGTCTCAATAACTATGAAAGCAAGGACTGCAAAACATATATCTAACACAAGCGCAGCGTGATATCCTTTTTTAATACGCCCAATTTTCTTTGCACCAAGATTCTGGGAAACATAAGGTGACACTGCATTTCCAATGGATACAAATATAAGTGAAAATACATTTTCTACTCTCATTGTCGCAGCATAACCTGCGAGTGCCTGTGTGCCGAACGGATTTACAACTGCCTGTACTATCATCATGCCAATCGATACTGTAGACTGCTGAAGAATTGATGGTATGGCAATCTGAAGCATTGAACGTAACTCCTTCCTGTCAAACCAGTCAAAATGACTTTTATACCGACGCATCCGGCAAAAGAAAATTACAAATGAAAATACCGCTGAGATACCCTGTGCAATCAAGGTTGCAAGAGCTGCACCAAACACGCCAAGTCCTAAGCCAGCAACCATCCATAGGTCCATCAGAATATTTAAGACGGAAGAAAATATCAGAAGCACCAACGGAATCTTTGATTCACCGATTGAAGTAAACATTGTTGAAAGAATGTTGTACATAAACAGAAACGGAAATCCCACAAAATAAACACGAAGATACAGTACAGCTTCATCCAGTATATCAGCCGGCGTCTGTAATAAACCCATCATTGAATGTGATAACCCGAAACCAAAGATTCCCAATAGTATACTTAAAATTAGGAAACTGATTAATGATGTTGATACAATGGTCTTCATTTTACTATAATTTCTTGCACCAAAATAACGGCTCACAAGCACTCCGGCACCTACCCCGGCACCAAGTGCCACACAAATAAATACATTTGTGAGAGCAGCGCAGGCTCCGACAGCCGCAAGTGCAGATGATCCGACAAACTGACCGACAATAATTGAGTCAGCCATATTATATACCTGTTGAAAAAAACTGCCCAGAATCATGGGCATGGCAAAAACAGTCAGTGCTTTAAGGGGCGCATCGGTAATTAAATATTCATCCTTTGACATTCTTTTATTTCTCCTTGAATTTCTCGTTTTTATTCTCTCCCCATATACCCCCTGATATAATTCACAGCATCACTTATTTCATCAATAATCTTATCTGGAATCTGCAGATTATACTGTCTTAAATCTACATCCATGTAATTATTAACAAGTGAAAAGTTGATAGTTCCTAGCATTGTATGACATTCAGCTAGATATAATTTATCGGGAATGTAGTCATACACATACATTTTATCATTCTTAATCTCTTCTAACAATAATTCCTGCCCATTTTCTGATTCAGCATCCATATCCTCTTCATAAAAATCTGATTCTGACGCAGATGTAGCTATTTCCTTGTTGCGCTCCATTCGCATTTTTACATATTCTTTTGATAAACTTATAAATATCCCTTCCTTCTATATTATTTTCAAACTTGACAAATGCTGTTTATATTGTAATCTTTTTCACATGTAATTCCAATTAATTTATGATAAATCTAGCCATTTCACGAAAACATTTTTCTCAGCCGGAATATGAAAAAAGCGTCCAGAAACTGCCCCGCAGCCTATCCGCTGCTTCAGTCTCTGAACGCTGTTATTCTCTTATAGATTGTATTCCGGCTTCCTCCCGTCCTGCTCTATCCTTACACCTAAAGTCTCATGTGCCAGATACCCGCTTCCTATAAATTCATAATACATCTCTCTTTTATAGGTAAAATTCCTCTGTTTTCTTCTGTGAGTCCTGTGTAAATCACTTTCTTTTAATGATTTTTCCTATAAATGTCTCATGTTCCGTAACTTTATAGGCAAATGTCACAACTATTTCTATAGTCATTATCATTTCTGTCCCATAAAACTTTCAAAAATGCGACTACCTATAGGTATCATGTTATTCATACTGTTCTCTAGGGTAACAAAATAGTCATGGTTATCCCTATCGGACTTCTGTATCATATTATACATTCTTCTCCCCAGACACTCATCGCACGAACTGAACAAATCCTGAAAATACATAATAATCAACCCCGACCCCAGCAATAGTACAAAGATTGATACAGCCGCAAATGACAACACAATCAATCTTATAATTGTATTTCTTTTATCATCAGGATTCTTTTTCTTCCGGATAAAATACACCGGCAGCATCAAAATTGTAAGAATTATCGTTCCACCCAAAATTATAGGTAAAAATGTCCTTATTAATGTCATGCTCTAATCCCCATACTGTTTAAAAATAAATTTTTCACATTGCTAATATAGCATAAAATAAGCAAAGAACACATGCCATTCTTAGAGCGATATGTGTCCTTATTATATATCTATCATTGATAAATACAAATTAATAACCAAGCTTCAAAATCTTTCGTGGTGAGCCAGTAGATTCTATCCATAAATACAATAAACTTACTCCATTGTTTTCCGATAAAACATATATGAATAAACCACTGGCAGAATGCATGGTACAATGACTAGAGCAAGAAATATCCACACATTTTGAAATGGTGAGGTTACAATCATGGCAATTCCCCCAATTACCATACATTTTCCGCCAAATCTATGTGTATGATACCAGTTGTCAGAATCATTCAATGCCCACGGAATGCGAAAACCAATGCTATAGTTTGGTTTTACCTTTGGAATAAAATTGCCTAAAATAAGATACAAAATTCCAACTAACAATCCGCAGACAAATCCAATATTGAGCTTATATCCCAAATTATATACATAGAGAATATTGCAATTAACCAAAGAAATCACCGGACAAATCCACATAACAACATGGAATACCTTTTTGCTTATATTTTTTCTCTTGGGGTCAATATTAGTTGCAACTATACATATAAGATGAAAAAACAGCAGCATTACCGGAAGTCCAAAGACTGCAAATGCTTTAGAACAATACCCATCTGGTTGATTGTCAACTCCAAAATGTGTTGCGACAGAAGCTGGCAGCTGTCTCCATAAAAGTAAACCTATAAAGATTGGAAGTAATGTTATGACAGATGTTAATATTAACATTTTTTTATGTTGTTTAATCATGGTCTTTTTCTCCTTTTAATTCACTAATCCATAATAAAATCTCCTCAAGCACAGTAGCGTTAAGCTCATAATAAATATATTTGCCCTCCCGCTCGTCTCGAATTAAATCAGCTTCCTTCAAAACAGACAGGTGTCTGGAAACTGCCGCACCCGAAATTGAAAAATGATTGCTAATCTCTCCAGCAGACATTCGGGACTGCTTAAGCAGATTAAGTATCTCGCGTCTTGTAGGATCAGCAAGCGCCTGAAGCGTATCCTGCATGCTCACATTCATCCCTCCTTCATTTAACATTTAACTTAAATGTTAAATGAATTATAACACACCACCTTTATTTGTCAAGAACACAATTCCTTTTATCAATGCTGAGTACCTTTCCGTCTTATTTTTAATATTGTCTTCATTAACACCATAATAACTGTATAAATCTTTTCTCTCAAACTCTGCTATAAACACACTATCTTCCTATAAATTCATGAAAAATACGCTGGTTAAAAAGGGTGGGAAGAACCTAATCTTCCCACCCCTTGTACATTTACTATTCTTATTTATCGTATTCCAGATAAGCACCCTTCATTGGGCTTGCTGCAAGTTCACTGAATAATCTTAATACGCCCTTCTTATATTTGCGTTGTTTAGGTTTCCACTGTTTTCTTCTTTCCATAAGAATCTTGTCTATCTCTTCAGGTGTCATTCTCTTTCCTGCAACAGCTTCAGCTATCAATCAGTCATTTAATTATCTATTCATTTTTCTTGCTTTTACAGCAAAGATATAAAGAGTTATACCACAGCAAAGAATAATACATAATGTAAGCCAGATTACAATATTGCTGTTATCACCAGTCTGTGGTGTTTCAACCTTATTATCAGCAGCTTCAGTTACATTTTCTGTTGAATTAGCTGTAAGCTGTTGTCTTGTTATAAGATATGTTGAGCAGTGGTCCTGCTCTACTGTCATATAACCATCATTATCAACTATCGCTGACATCATGCTGATTATGGTGCCATCATCTAAGAGCTGGCTGTAATAAAGTGTCTGACCTGCATAGGCTTTTCCTACATTTAACCTGATGTTTGCTCTGGCTGGAAGCGTACCAGAATAATTGTATATTATCTTGGATACGAATATATCCTCTGTTACATTTTCCGGCATATTTCCGGCTTCTTTTATATCAGAAATAATTACTGTTGAAAAGTCATAGATTTCAACCTGTGATACTTCTGACATTGTTCCTTTGGCAAATGTAAATGTAACATCATTATTGGATTTGATAACAACATCATTTGCTTTGTTAGCTTCTATAAGCTTTTTGATTTCATCAGCCTTAATAGTTGTGTTGCCATCTGATACATCTACTATTGTATTATCATCAGCTGATTTAGCAGTAAATGTAAGCTTATCAGCTACACATTCGACATTATAAAGAGCATCTATTTCTGTTCCATCATACTGGTAGCCGTCTGGCAGCTTATCATCTCCCCATACAGGCTGGTATGTTGCTACTGGATTGTTATAATCAACAAGCCATAATTCATCATTACTTTTTTCATCTATTCCAAGTTTTTCAAGAAGTTTACAGATTCTATAAGATGTCTCGTTATTTTCATACGCATATGCTGAAACATATTTTTCTTTAGTTGCTGTATTTATTATAACCTGACATGTTCCGCCGCTTCCACCATCTGACTCATAATATGATATAGGCTGGTCTAATGTGGTTTCTGTGTATCCGGCAGGGATATTGTCATATTCACCAATCTTTTCTGCGTAATACACATCGCCCAGAGCCGCCTTTGTAGTAAGCTTATATACTGTATAAGTTATTTTAGCTGGTTCAATATAGGTCAGCTTCTTAATATAATATAACGAAGTATTATCTGTTGCACTCTTATATACTGTATTAGTTGTATCAGGATCGTACTCATAATACTTAGCACATATCCTTGATATTTCTAGTGGGTGTGAAACGTTATAGCTTACATTTTCCTTTAAGGTTCCATTATCCCTGATTGGTTTGTCCGTGAGATTATCACTTGTATACACTACTGCCTTTGTACCGGAATATATGGTGACATTACAGGTGTCTGCAACTGAAAGTACGGAATTAGTTCCCTCCGCTAAGAGGCCTACACTATAATCATCGGCCTTGTCTGCATTAATAATCAAGGAACCATTTCCACATATATTGATGGAACCGCCCCAGGCATCGCCAAATGAACCTATACTTCCGATTTCATTATCACCAATAAGGTTAATTTTGAAATCATCACCCATCATATTAGTAACTATTACTGCTGCCTTGTTTTTAAAATCATTTAATGTAAGTGTATTGGATTCTCTGTCATAAGACATTCCTGCTATGGAATTAGTGCCTTTTGAAGAAAATATAAGAGTACTGTCTTCTCCAATTCTCACATTAATATAAGCATAAGCCCAATCACCAGTATCACATGGTCCATTAGCGGCTTTTACCTGTGGTGCAGCATATAAAGCTGCTGAGGATACAGCGAGCACTACTGCTCCTGCTAGTGCGGCAATTTTTTTAATATGCCATTTTTTGTTTTTAACCATACATCTTTTCCTCCTATTTCTTAATAATAATTGACCGGAATCAAATGACCTATATAATAAATCTTATACATATAAGCTATTATCAATATATATAACATTATGAATAAAATATATAAGGGAAGTCCGCCAATATACTAAAATAGCGTGGCGGAAGTCCGCCACGCTGCTTTAGACCCTAAACAGAACAGGAAAACAGATTTATCACTCACATTTATTAAACAGATTAATAAGTCCAACGCGTGATTTCACACCGGTTTTTTCATAGATAGCTGAAATGTATCGTTCAAGTGTACGTCTTGATACATGCATATGCTCTGAGATAGTCTGGATATTATCCTCGGTAGTAACAAGATAGCTAAATACTTCTCCTTCTCTTTCGGTAAAGGAGTATTGTGTAGTTAATTTATGTAACTGGTCCTGTTCGTTTGTTACTTCATCTGTATGCTGAGTAAACTGTTGTACAAAATAATATTTTTCAAATGTATATATTACTGACATAATACTTACTAAAACAAATAAAACAAGTATAAGAACAATCTTTAAAAGATTATTATCAGAGGAAAGCAGTTGTAAAACAAAACCGGCAATAACAGCGGCAGTAACGTTGTTAACAGCCCGCCCCATTCCAGCCCAAAGCTCAGGTATTCTGGCATACTGTGAAAGCTCCATGAATTCTGATGTAAAGAAAACAGCAAAAAATCCAGCAGACAGATAGAATACAATAAGCACAGCCACGAAAGGCTTGGAAAATTCCAGCAGTACAATACACAGGGTAGAAAGAATCATTATGCAGTACATGATGATTCCAGTATACTTTCTATTACTAATATCAAATATAAAGCCAGCAGCAAGTCCACTGAAGGCAAGCAGAATTCTGGCTCCCTGTCCTATGTCAGCAATACCATCGGAATGGACGAGTGTTACTGCGCTGTCGAGAGCGCTGAATAAACAAGCCATAAGTATCACAAGAACAATAATACTAATATATAATAAAAGGTTATGTTTATTATCTTTTACTGAGCTTTTATATACATTTTTATCTGTATCCTCATCAATTATAGTTTTAGCAGTATATTGGTCGGTGCTATAGCGGCTGAGAATACGTTCATTTTCTATCAGTAAGATAAAAAGCAGCAGCATAGATACTGACAATATAACAAGCTGTATTGTTCTTATATGAATGGCATTATGATTGATGAACTGAAGCAGTATACCCAGAAAATATGAAATGCCGGCAGTTTTTGCCAAATGTCTGTTTCTAATCATACACGCAGATACATAATATACATTACTCCCAACAAGTCCAAGAAGTATAAAAAGAATAATTCCGCCGCTAAATATATATTCAAAGGACTTACCGCAGCTAGTGCTGATTGTTAAAAAAACAGATAGTAAGCCGGTAATAATCATTAAAAGCTTGTAAAGCCTGTTGTTTAAAAAATGCTTGAACAGAGGATATAATAAAAAACCTGCTGTACTGACTCCAAGGACATAATTCTGGGAAAGAGTGGCTCTTTGCTGTGACACAAGAAGCGAAATCCTGCTTACAAACATATATTCAACGCTTAAGAAAACAAATGTAAACAGTCCCATTAAAATAATGGCATATATATGTGGAATGCTGGTTATTGTTTTGATACCGCCAGCTTTTATTGTCTCCTTCTGAAGTGAATTCATATAATAACGCTCCTTACATATGATGATAATGTGTGGATTGCAAAGCAATGAACGAATCCATAGGTGTTATAAAATTATATATTTGAAAGGAAGTTAAGTCAATGATGTAAAATTGCTCAGTTTTTTACACGTTTTTATGCTTTACATTTATATGAATATGTGCTTTAATAGTGCCTGTACAAATCAATTATATAAGCAGAGTAGGAATATGTGCGTTAAGTGCCATATGGACAGGGAGTTGCCATACGGACGAAAAGATTTCTTGCGATACATAATCCGCATCCCGCTGCTACATATACTGGTCAACAGCCTCTTATGTAGTGCGAATACTACTGCAAAGGAGGTTATTTTTATGTCAATTTTATTAAAGAATTTTGCATTTTCAGCAAAAGAATTCAAATGTCTCAAGTCAATTGTTGCTGCGGCACTCCTCGTCGCACTTCACACTGTTTTAGCAGTTTTTGTATCTATTAATGTAACCCCGGCACTCAGAATTTCAGTATCTTTCCTTGCCAACTGTGCAATTGGATACATGTTCGGTCCTGTTATGGGATTCATGTGCGGAGGACTTGGTGATATAATCCAGTATATCATTAAACCAACTGGTCCATATTTCCCAGGCTGGACATTAAGTGCTGCTTTAGCTGGCCTTATCTATGGTTTATTTTTCTATGACTGCAACATTAAAATTTCCAAGAAAAAAGTAACAGGTGAAAAACGCAGCCTTTTAGAAATTATAGATTTCAAATTCCTTATTAGAGTTGTGCTTGCCCTTACTATTGATACACTTCTTGTAAATGTTCTTCTTGGAACATACTGGTGCAGCATAATGTACGGCAAAGGATTTATGTTTTATCTTACAATGAGATTTACCAAAAATCTAATCCAGCTTCCTATCAACATTTTCTTAACGTACAATGTTATAGGAATTCTTAAAGTGATTAACAATAAAATATATAAAAACGAATAAACAAAACGCAGGATATAGTGACTAACTCCCATATATCCTGCGTTTTTTGATTTATCATTGCTTACTGCGTATTTAAGCCGCTCTCCTGCTAATCTTTGCATGGCTTCAATTATTGGTATTGAACTCTTATGAAACAATATATCCTAAAAAAGTGAGATTTTCCCTGTTTATATCCTCTTATAAATAATTGGTTCATCATATCCAAAAGTTCTTTTTCCGTTAACTTCCATGCTTTCAGATACCTCCAGGCAGCTATCAGAAAACTTTTCCCAAAGCTTAAATGTCATTACCGGTGAAAACTGGCTTATGCTGCCTCCTTCCCAGATTCCATTCTTTTCATGATAAAGTGCCGGTGTAAACTTTTCAGATTTTTTCAGTTCAGCATAATCAACATTCTTCATAGAATTATATGAAAATGTATTTTTGTCTTCTCCTGCCGGAATTTCATATGAAGAAAGAACAATTCCGTCCTCAGTTTCCATAATAAGGAAAATATGTGGTGATGCATGGCGTTTTCCATTGGTTTCATAATAACTTTCTTCAACAACAAATTTTCCATTAAAATCCTTAGGAATGTTTTTTATTTTATCATTACATATAGTATTGATGTGTTCTGCATAAGGATATATTTTCCCTGCTTTCTGCATCATATCAAACTGTTCTTTGTTATCAAAATGTCCTGTCATCATTCCTATAAATTTATCAAGTTTCATCTTATTTTTGCCTCCATCTTTAAGTTTTATATAATTAATCCTGCAATTTCGTGCTTATGCACACCAATAGCCCCCTATGAATCACATACAATGCCGACATCTGGCTGAACCATAGTCTTTTCATCACAATCAAGCTGTACATCTACCGGTGCAATAAAATGACTACAGTTACCATTATATATAATAGTAATAAAGCATCCATATATCAACCTGAAAATAATCAAAAAATATCCAATATAATCGCATTTGACATAATAAAGTTATATAGTTATAATTCTAACAGTTTGAATTATAACTGTTATGTTAAAAAAGGGGGAGATGCTATGGATAATTCACTGCACTATCTTATTATGGCGAACCAGATGCTTGTACAGAAGGCTCTTCTTGATAAGTTAAAGGACACCGGTCTTACAATTGGTCAGCCTAAAATCCTTGATTACCTGAAAGACCATGACGGAAGCAGCCAGAAGGATATTGCCAAGGGCTGCTTTATTGAAGCCGGTTCTCTTACCACCATTCTTAACAAGATGGAAGAAAAGGGTCTAATTACCCGCCAGATGTTAAATGGCAACCGGAGGTCTTTTCACATTTTTATGACCGAGGAAGGCAGAAAAAAGCAGCACCTAATCGACGAATTATTCAATGAAATTGAGAAAAATGCATTGCAGAATATTTCAGGTGAAGAATTCGATATGTTTATGACTGTATACAAGAAAATCTATCACAATTTACAAAATGAATTAACATCTAAGGAGTCTGCTAATGAATAAATTAAAACACTACATATTATTTTTAATCGGGTTATTTATCAATTCTCTTGGCATCAGTCTTGTAACCAAAGCAAACCTCGTACATCGCCAATTTCTTCGATTCCATATGTACTGAGCCTGAATTTTCCGCTGACACTTGGAAACTTTACAATTATATTCAGTCTTCTGCTTATCATATTGCAGATTATTATTTTGAGGAAGAATTTCAAGCTGGAAAATATCCTGCAGATTCCGGTTTCTATTGTATTCGGTTATTTCATCGATTTTACAATGTACCTTTTAGTATGGATAAATCCACAGCATTATTTTATTAAGTTAATCGCACTGATTATTGGCTGTATCGTGCTTGGCTTTGGTGTGTATATTGAAATTCTGGCTGATGTCGTTATGCTTCCAGGCGAATCATTTGTCCGTGCGATTGTACAGACATGGAACACTAATTTTGGAACAACTAAGATTATATTTGACTCATCAATGACAATTATTGCCAGACTTTTTGGAAAACAACTTGAATTCATCAAGCCTCATTTGTTCCCAGAAGATTATAAAAATGCGGTTTCTGAACCTGAAACTGCTGCTTCTACTGAAGCTTCAGACCACAAAAATGTTATCGTTATCAGCAGACAATATGGCTGCGGCGGTCATGACTTAGGAAAGGCTCTTGCTGAATGCGATATAAAAAGTTTTGAGGTACTAGTAACTAGTACCTCAATTTTTATACTGACTAAATTTATCTCCTTGAGTATCATCTTAAGTATCAACCTTGAGTGTCATCTTGAATGAACACTTATCATATATACTCAAAAATTCCTTGTATTGCATCAGATATATTAATCAATTCAGATAGAGGCATGCTATCTATTATTTTATATCCACGCACAGATAAATCCAACAACGCTATTTTTTCACACTGAACATATCCCTCAACTTCTTTTGTTGATGTCCATATATGAAGTGGACCTTCATTAGAATCACTTATAATAGGACAGCCTATTATTTCTCCACTTTCATTAAAAAAATCTTTACTTACAACTAATACTGGCGGTTTTATTTTTTCTACTTTAATAATGTCACCCTGATGTGCAATCCCCATCACCATACCTCTCTTCCAACAGGTTCTCCCCAATCATATTCACCATCAAGCATTAACCTGCCATTATATTCTTCCGCTCTTTCTTCTAAAGTTTTATGTCTGAAAGGTTTTGCTAATGTAATCACTCCATCTGATACTGTAACTTCTAACATTTCATTTAATGCTATTCCAGCACTTTTTAATATTTCCTTAGATAATCTAATTCCCTGACTATTTCCCCATTCTCTTACTTGTGCCTGCATACAATCACCTCTCTTCTTTGTATATACCTAGTATATACAAGTATTGGAATTTTATCAATATATTTTCAAATCAAAATCCCATCTTCTTAAGTCCCGCAACAACCTGCACGTAAAATTCCCGAACATCAAATCCTTTAATGTTCTCCCTGTTAAGATCTATCATATCACCATGCGATATGCCTCTTTTGCCGCTGACAGTAAGAAACTGATAGTTCTGTCCCCATCTAAAGGATTCTTCTCCAACAAGTCCGTCATTTGGTCCGTCAAAATATTTCACCAGTGGATATGTAAAATTAAGTGGAAATCTTCCCGAAGCCGGATGGTTTAGTTTAGAACCAACTGACTGATAATAAATGTCTGGATTATCCTTTATTTCATTGTTAAATTCACTGCATTTTTCTGATGTAAGGTCATATACGGCAGCAAGAAAATCAGGGTTAATGTCTCCGAGTTTAGCCGCTCCAGCGTTATATGTATTGGCAACCATCTGCTGCTGTTTTTCAGGAATTTTGCCAAGAAGGTAATCAGCGAACTGACAGCCCCTGTGTGGTGTATTTATCGTTGTAAGAGAAGCCACATAAGGTGCAATATCTGTAAGCGCTAACGCTGCCCTCATGTCAAGTCCTCCTTTTGAATGAGCAATTACATTTACTTTCTCACAACCTGTCTCTCTTATAATCTGATGAATCCTTTCTGCCAGCTCTTTAGCACTGTCTCGCACAGCCGCAGCACTGTTATGATTTCCATAGTAAATCACTGCACCATTAGCCTCAAGCTCTGCCGGTATTCTTCCCCAGTAATTAAGATGTTCAAAATCCCTGAAAAATACGCCATGCACCATAAGAACAGGATATTTCGTACTGCATATCCGCTGTTCTTTGCGCTGCAGATTTCTCTTAGCACGCATTTTCTCCATGCGGACTTCCTCACCAACTGTCTTTATAATAATATGAAGCATGACAAGATGTGCAACAGGTATCCATCCGCACACGATTCCAAGCACTCTCCATCTAATTCCAAGCTGCTCAGATGTCGCATACACCATAATAATTCCTATCCAGAATATTATGCTTTCCACAAGAATTCCTATCCCTGCCCGGATAAGCCAGTAAACTGGCGCTTTTACTATTCCTGCCGGACCACCAAACCATTTTTCATAACAGCCTGTAAACCCTATTATCAGATATATTGATAATATTACTGTCGTCCAGCAGAATATTTTCAGCATAATTCTGCCAAAGTTACATACTTTAATTCTCCCCATAATTAATCTCCCCTATTGTTTTTCTCAACTTTCTTGCCGCCGAACTCACCGGGTGTCTGCTGTCATAGACAAGACATATATTTCTCTTCGGAATATTATCCTTAAGAGATATCTTCACAATCTCTTTCTTATCAATCGATTCCTGCGCCATTGTCTCTGGTAAGAATGCAAGTCCTAATTCACATTTTACAAGAGGAAGTATCTGGTCTGTTGTCGCAGCCTCCGTATCAGGCTCTAATTCAACCCCATGTGACATAAATAAATCTTTATAGAATCTGAATGTCATAGTCTCTCTGCCAAGGCATATCAGTGGATAATCCGTCAATTCTCTTATTGATAATTCCTGACTTCCCAATGCTGTAAATGTAGTTCCTCCGACAAGTATTTCCTGAAAAGAATGCAGCACCACCGTCTTTAGTGATGAATCTGCGTACACAGGTGATGATACCACTGCAAAGTCTACCAGTCCATTTTTTACTGCATCAACCGCCTCCGGCGTTGAATGATTATATATCTTAAGCCGGATTCCGGGATTGACCATGTGAAATGCTTTTAACTTATCAAGAAGAAATATATTAAGCGCAGTCTCACTTGCCCCTATGGAAATACTGCCATGTGAAAGACTTGCACTGTCCGCAATCTCTTCTTCTGCTGCCATAAGCTGTGTCATAGCCGCTGTAACCCTTATATACAGTTTTTCCCCCTCTGGTGTAAGCTGTATTCCCCGGTTATTTCTTACAAACAGTGTTGAATTAATCTGCTGTTCCAGACAGTTCATTGCCCTTGTAACATTAGGCTGGCTGCTTCCTAACGCCTGTGCGGCTTTCGTAAAATTCTTGTACCTGGCTACATAATAAAATATCTTGTAATACTCAAAATTAACGTCCATAACTTATCACTCCGTAATATCTGACATATCATATTGTTATAGCATTTATATCAATTATAGTTTTTACTTATTTCTGCCACAATAGTATAATCTAGCCGAAAATGAAAAACAAGAAGGAGCTGATGATTATGAAAGAAAAAACTATCTTTCCAAGAGAAGAAAAATCTGAGGTTTTATTTGATAAAATTCTAAATGACCCATGGGCTTATAATAAACTTTTCCAGACATTCTGTAACAATCTGTTTTGCAATGATGATTCTGAAGCAATACTTTCTCCGCTTCAATTCACGGAAGCATTATTCAACTGCTATTCTAATAAAGACTTATCTGCATTTCTTATGGCTATCACGCAAAATACCATGTTTGATTTACTGAGAAATTCATTTCTTATTCCATACCGCTTCAACGCTGATGGAAAGCAAAATCCCATAATTATGACCGACGATAAAGGTATGCTTCTTCCGGAATTTGCTGATTCTGTTCACGAAAAAGACTATCAGCATTTTTATAACATTTATAAGAACCTTGATAATAATAAAAATATGTTTCTTGCCGAGGCTTACAGATACAGTCACACGTATGGTGATGACCCGTCTGTAGTTGAGCAGCAGATTCTTGAGCGAAGCACAGGTATACTGCTTATCCGCGAACTGCCTGACACTGTCAGAATGAAGGAAACCGAGGCAGAGGCCTATAGTGCTGTATGGGATCTTATGCTTGAGCTTGAGAAGAATCTTCCAATGGCATACATATTCTATGGTCAGGATTCATTCGTTGAACACAATGAACATTTTGATGAACTTGGAATTTTCCTTCCTAATTCTATATTCTTACGAAACCTTGAACACCATGTTAAGAAAGCAGAGGCGATTATATATGCCAAGGACTAATTACATTGACATTATGGAAAAAAATCATATGGAAATTCCGTGGCACGACTATACGAATGCCGACAGCAATGCATTAATTGCTAATGCAGACCTTATAGAAAAAGCCTCCGTTATCGGTCGTGTAGGTCTGATTATGCTATCATGCGGCACTGGTGCATGGCGTGTCCGTACATCTATGAATAAGCTATCCAAGGAACTTGGAGTAACCTGTACCGTAGATGTTGGCCTTATGTCTATTGAATTTAACTGCTTTGATGGTAATGACTGCGTATCACAGTCGTTAAGCATTGCCAATACCGGTGTTAATACCTCCAATCTTTACAGAATGGAACAGTTTGTTGACAATTTTCCTAATGAAGAAGCCCACCTTACAGGTGAAATGATTCATAAAAGGCTTGATGAAATTGAACAGATACATACCCTGTATTCACCAGTCAAGCTTGGACTTGCCGCCGCTCTAGCATGCTGCGGATTCACATTTCTGCTTGGCGGCGGTCCAATAGAGATGCTTTTCGCATTCATTGCAGCCGGAACAGGTAATCTTATAAGGACAAAGCTTATTAAACATCATTTTACACTATTCATGAATATAGCAGTTTCTATATCTGCATCATGCCTTATATATGCAATTCTGCTTAAACTTGCTATTCTGATGTTTAATATCCCTTTTGTACATGAAGCCGGATACATATGTTCCATGCTTTTCATAATACCGGGATTTCCTTTCATCACCAGCGGCATTGACCTTGCAAAGCTCGACCTGCGGTCAGGTATTGAAAGGCTGACATATTCAATAATTATTGTACTGGTTGCTACTGTGTTTGCATGGATTATGGCTTTATTACTACATTTACAGCCAGAAGAATTTACAACATTACATATTGGAAAAATGTTACATCTGATATTAAGACTTGTTGCCAGCTTCTGCGGTGTGTTCGGATTCTCTATTATGTTTAACAGTTCCGTTTCAATGGCGGCAATGGCGGCTCTTATCGGTTGTATTGCCAATACCCTGCGTCTTGAACTGGTTGATTTTACAGGCATGCCTGCCGCTGCTGCCGCATTTATTGGTGCTGCCACTGCCGGACTCCTTGCCTCATTTATTAAAAATTATAATGGATATCCTAGAATATCACTTACAGTTCCTTCCATAGTTATTATGGTACCCGGACTTTATTTATACCGTGCAATATACAATTTCGGCATAATGTCCCTGACAGAAGCGGTCTCATGGTTTACATCAGCAATTCTGATAATTGTTGCACTTCCGCTTGGACTTATATTTGCCAGAATTATTACGGACCGCACATTCCGTTATTGCACTTAATATTAACTATACATTTATATAAGGAGGAATTATTATTATGCTTACTTCTGTAACAGGTATTAACTGGGGCGACGAGGGCAAAGGCCGTGTAATTGACCTTCTTGCTGAAAATGCAGATATAGTCGTCAGGTATCAGGGCGGCAATAACGCCGGTCACACTGTTGTAACTAATCAGGGAAAATTTGTTCTTAATCTTCTGCCATCAGGAATACTTCACTCCGATGTTATATGTATTCTTGGAGACGGCATGGTTGTTGACCTTGAACACCTTGCCAACGAAATAAAGCAGATTGAAGACAGAGGAATACAGATTAATCCAAAACATTTGAAATTATCTAAAAAAGCTACAATATCTATGCCATGGCACAGGATACAAGATGAACTTGAAGAAAACAGACTGGAACGAACCGGCTCTGCTTTCGGTTCTACAAGACGAGGCATAGCATATGCCTACAGTGACAAATACAGAAAAAAGACTCTGCGTCTCGGCGACCTGCTTCACTTAGATGATACAGCTGTACAGGCAAGACTAAAAACTATTCTTGAATCCAAGAACCTTGAGCTTGCCGGCTGCTATCATCAGGAGCCTATGTCATATCCGGCACTTCTTGACTGGTGCAGGGAACAGGCTGAAAGGTTCAGCAAATACATATGCGATACAGGCACATTTATAGACAAGGCATTATCCTGTGGTAAAAAAGTTATTCTTGAGGCACAGTTAGGTGCATTAAGAGATATTGATTACGGTATCTTCCCTTACACATCAAGTTCATCAACCATATCAGCCTATGGTCCTATAGGTGCAGGAATCCCTGGAAGACACGCTGACCATGTTGTTGGTGTACTTAAAGCCTATTCTACCTGTGTCGGTGCAGGACCTTTTGTTGCTGAAAATGCTGTTTCAGAAAAATGGCAGCAAGACTTAAGAGCAGCCGGTGGTGAATTCGGTGCTGCAACAGGCCGTCCTCGCCGTGTTGGTCCTTTTGATGCAGTTGCAAGCAGATACGGACTCAGATGCCAGCATGCAGACAAAATCGCACTAACCAAGCTTGATGTATTAAGCTCTATGAAAGAAATTCCTATAATTACAGGCTACAATGACCCAAACGGCTCTCTGGTTGAATTTGACCCAACTGATAACCTTGATTCATGCACTCCTGTTATATACAAAGTTCCCGGCTGGGAAGAAGATATATCACATTGCAGGACATTTGACGAGCTTCCTGCTAATGCAAAAAATTACATTAAAACAATTGAGGATATGCTTCATGCAGAAATCAACTTTATATCTGTTGGCGCTAAGAGAGATGAATATTTATTAAAAGGAGAGTGGCTATGAGACATCTGATAACCCCTATGGATCTTTCCGTTGAAGAAACTATGAATATATTAGATCTTGCGGAGCGGATATCCATTGGACCACAATTATATAAGCATGTTGCCGATGGCAGACAGCTTGCTACACTTTTTTACGAACCAAGTACCAGAACCCGTTTATCTTTCGAGTCTGCTATGTTAAGTCTTGGAGGACAGACGCTAGGCTTTTCAAGTGCAGCTCAGTCTAGTGCTTCCAAAGGTGAAACCGTTGCTGATACTGCAAGAGTTGTAAGCTGCTATGCAGATATAATTGCGATGAGACATCCAAAAGAAGGTGCTCCACTGCAGGCATCAATATATTCACGCATTCCTATAATAAACGCAGGAGACGGCGGTCATGCACACCCTACACAGACACTTATTGATATGATGACTATAAGACAGCGTAAAGGAAAGCTTAATAACCTGACTATCGGTTTCTGTGGCGACCTGAAATTCGGACGGACAGTACACTCCCTTGTCAGCAGCCTTACTCGTTTCTCTGATAATAAATTCTACTTCATATCTCCCGAAGAATTACGGATTCCGGATTATCTGAGAGACGATGTATTAAATCCATCTAATTCAACTTATGAGGAAGTGTCAAGCCTTGAAGATACTCTTCCTAAACTTGATGTTCTGTACATGACAAGAGTACAGAAAGAAAGATTTTTCAATGAAGAAGAATATCTCCGTTTAAAAGATGTCTACATTCTTGACGAAGAAAAGTTAAAGCTGGCTAATAAAGATATGCCTGTTCTTCATCCTCTGCCACGAGTCGATGAGATTTCCCTTGATGTCGATGACGATCCAAGAGCTGCATATTTTGACCAGGTCCAGAATGGTAAATATATAAGAATGGCACTAATCATGGCATTGCTTGGTATTACTGATCCGGTAACCGGCAGAACAGTTCTTGATACACACAGCCTATAACTAAACATTCCATATAAAAACTGCCATCCGCTAAACTTAATGTTAAACGGACGGCAGTTTTATGTTTTTATATATTTATCCCCAGACTTCTTCAGCTATTTCCTTAACTAATGCAAGCTTTGCCCACTGCTGTTCTTCTGTAAGCTTATTTCCAATCTCACATGAAGCAAATCCACACTGAGGACTTAGGCATAATCTATCAAGAGGAATATATCTTGATGCATCATGAATTCTTGCAATAACATCTTCCTTATTCTCAAGCTCTGGATTCTTAGTTGTAATAAGTCCAAGCACAACCTTTTTATCTGGTGAAACCTTTGCAAGTGGAAGGAATCCGCCTGATCTTTCATCATCATATTCAAGAAGAAGTGCATCAACATTTTCCTGTGCAAATACATAATCTGCAACAGAATCATATGGACCACTTGTAAAATATGTAGAATGATAATTGCCTCTGCAAATGTGTGAAGTAATAACCATGTCTTCTGGTCTTCCCTCTAATGCAAGATTATTTACCTTAAGAAGCTGTGCCTTAACCTCTTCAATATCAAGTCCGAGAGACTTATATCTCTGCTTTGCAGCCTCACCTACAATTGCTCCCCATGTACAGTCATCTAACTGCAGATTACGGCATCCGGCAGCATAAAACTGTTTAATTACATCCTGATATGCCAATCCAATATCCTGAATTAACTCATCATCACTGGCATAGATCTTTCTTGTCTGCTCAATATTCTGAGGAACAATCATCTGCTGATACATCTGTGCTGGTGCCGGGATTGTATATTTGGCAACTGTATTTTCATCTTCAAACTGCTTTAAGAACTTAAAATATTCTACAAACGGATGTGCCTTAGCCTTAACCTTACCAACAAGGTAAGTTGCTTCAAGGTCAGCAACCTCTCCATTAAACTGTACTCCGCCGCCTTCTTTCTCATGTGCAACGCCTTCAAATCCCCACATGAAATCGAGATGCCAGAATTTTCTTCTGAATTCTCCATCAGTTATAGCATGATAACCTGCTGCCTTCTGCTTTGCAACAACATCACGGACGCAATCATCAGTAATCTGATTAAGCTCGTCCTGTGTAATCTTTCCTTCTTCAAAATTCTTCTTAGCTTCCTTTAACTTCTCTGGTCTTAAGAAACTTCCTACAAAATCATAACGAAATGGTGTCTTTAATGTACTCATCTTCCGATAACCTCCCTGATAATTCATGTGTCAATCTGCTGCTGACATGTGTTATCCTATCATTTCGTTATTGTTCTGTATAATACATAAAATGTTGTGTTGGTTATAGTTTCAGACTATGGCTGCTTTCTCCACCTGACTTCCGCTGGCTCTGCTCCATGTTCCCCAATCATCTTCTCCATCCACACCATATCGAACCACTGGTTAAACTTATATCCGCTGTCATGAAAACGACCAACTTCAGAAAATCCCAATCTGCTGTGGAAACGGATACTATCGTCATTAAGGTACTTGCTTTCCTGTACAGGGCATGCAGCCATTCTTTCCACGAAGTTTTACTTCATAAAGTGCAGTATCAGCACAACGCATTAGCTTTGATGGTTTGTCAGCATGAACCGGATATTCAGCGTATCCAACTGATATCGTGAACTGCTGCTCTTCACCTTCATATTTAAATGACCGTTTTAACTTTGTGAATTCCTCAAGCTTTTCCTTAACATCTGCACATGTACAGTCTGGCAGGAAAATACAGAATTCATCACCACCGTTTCGTCCTAAAACCACATTTTTATCAAAAAACTTCTGCATTTCCTCGGACAATGCCTTAAGTGCCACATCGCCAAAAGCATGGCCATACATATCATTGATAGTCTTAAAATCATCAATATCAAATTCTACTCCTACACAATGATTATCTGGATTCTGCTTAAGATACCTTGTCACTCTTTCATCATATCCATGTCGGTTATAATTTCTTTGAAAATTCCACCTTAAATTCATCTTCAAATTTTCCGTCAAGCTCCGCCCTTGCTTTATCCGTATAGTAGGATTTGACGTCCGCCTTTTCGCCTGAAGCAATGGCGGAAAGCAAAGAAGCATCGGTTTTATCGTTCAGTTCAAAATGTCCGTCCTCAAGACTGTACTTTGAAATGCTCTCCCTTTGCCACGGAAAAGCTCCAGTGCCGTCATATCGTGGCTCAGCGTCTGTTTCATATTCGTCACCTCATCCAAGCGCCACATCTAGCGTCAACATAACCGTAAAGCCCAGTGCAAAGAATACCGTTCCTAAATTAGAATGCCTGCCCGCAGACATTTCCGGGATTAGCTCCTCCACGACCACATAAACCATGGCGCCGGCCGCAAAACTGAGCAGATACGGGAGAGCCGGGACAACAAGCTGCGCTGCTAATATAGTAACAACAGCTGCAATCGGCTCTACAACACCGGACAGTGCTCCGTACAAAAATGCCTTTCCCTTATTCATTCCTTCGGAGTGAAGCGGCATGGAGATGATCGCGCCTTCGGGGAAATTCTGAATGGCAATTCCAATGGAAAGTGCAAGAGCGCCTGTCATGGTGACAGCGCCGTTTTCTGATAACCAGCCCGCAAACAGAACACCGACCGCCATGCCCTCGGGGATATTGTGAAGCGTTACCGCAAGAACCAGCATGGTGGTCTTTTTTAATTGAACCTTAGCGCCCTCCGGCTGATCGCTTCCCAAATGCAAATGCGGGATGGTTTTATCCAGCGTAAGCAAAAACAGAATGCCAATCCAGAATCCGATTACGGCTGGAATAAACGACCATGTTCCCATAAATTCAGACTGCTCTATGGCAGGAATCAGCAGGCTCCAAACGGAGGCAGCAACCATGACGCCCGCCGCAAATCCGATTAAGGCTCTCTGTACCGATGAGCGCAGCTCCCGTCTCATAAACAGCACGCAGGCAGAGCCAAGCGTTGTTCCTAAAAGCGGGATCATTACGCCCTGAATCGCTTCTACAGGCACAAAATCACCTTCCTTTCATTTCGTGAAGCATGCCAACGCATTGGTTAGTAATGACTAACTGCTCTATATAATAAAAGCGACCGCGAAGTGTTAGTGGTCGCTAACTCTATATTTTATTATCGCACTGTTAACTCCGTTTTGTCAAGACACAACGGAGAAGTTTGCGAAAAAGCTAATTTTTAGATAATACATGTGTCGTTTGAATTTGTCTAATTGCATCTTCTGTTTTTCTTGTCTTTCACCAAATTATGAGAGCTTGCTACCAGAAAAAGACCTACTAGCTTCGCACTTTATGCTTGATTAGTAGGTTTCTGTCCACTCCTCATGTTTAATCTCATGGATTTTGACCCACTCAATCTATAAATCATGCAACTTTAGTAGGTCTCCCGCTTATGCCAATACAAAGCACTTGGCAAAATGTCCCAGATTGTCTGACTGATTAAAGAGGCAAGATAATCTCGCCTCTTTGTCTCAGTTTTGATATAGCTGGTCGGAATTCTTCCATTCAGCTCTTTTTTGATATCCTTTTTGAAATTTTTTAAGGTGCAAATTTTACATAATGGGACGGATTTCCATCCTCATCGATAATAGTGTACCTATGTGGTTCTTCGGAACTCAAACAAATCCGCTCTCCTCCAGTTAATCTTGAAGGTTCCAGATAATAGATTGCTTTCTCTATTGTTACCGAATCAATCAGAATTGCATAGGCTCCGTATAGTTCCAATGTTACCTCTTTATCAATCATTACACAGCTTGCACTATTTTCCCCATGTACCAGAATACCGACATCATCAGGTGCGCACCTGTCTTCATTCAGTGTCAGAGAACCTGTTCCTGTAAAGGTTACACTTCCTCCATAGCCTGCGCCCCACATGATCAGCTCATCAAGGTGATTTTCTCCTATCAGGTTAATGGTAAACCCATTTCCCATAAGATTCACTTCCAGAACTTCCCCTGTGAAATTGTCTAATGTCAGAGTGTTCGTACTGATATCATACCATGCATCCGGCATCGTAGTCACCTGATTAGGAATGAAGTTTCCATTCGCGTCGTAGCTTCCTGTGGAAGCAAAAAAAGTTCCCATATGCAGATATTCCCGGGTATCTTTTGCCAGTGAACAGAACATAATATATTCCTCAGATCCCAGTCCGCTCCACGCATATTCTCCCGCAAAGTCCGGTTCAAGATTTGGCAGAACCGGAAACTCCGTATCAGCCACTCCCGTTGGGGTGATATTGTCCGGACTGTTATCATCTTCCATTGCATAAGCCTCATAATAAGCAACATAACGTTCTGTTCTGTTAACAGTTCCTTGAGCAACATAGCTGTTATAAGGATCATCAGGATCACCGACAACAATAGCATCATCACTGTATTCAACCAAAGGAGTAATATCCGTGCTTATGTATTTCATTGTGTCCGGATTGCCCCCCTGACTTACAACCCATACTTTTGCCTCTTCAAGTCCCTCACTGCCGGTAGCATATGAAGTATATTCATTGCCAGCAGGAACGTAAGTCACATGAATATACGCATCTTCAAACACTGCTGATGGGTCATCATACTCCGGTGTATTAAGCCCGTCACCATTGCCGTCATTAATATCACTGACTGTCGTATCACTGTTAAAAACATCTTTTCCCAGCGGATCATACCCCAAGGAAGAAAACACAATGGAAACAACCGCAATAGAAGCAGCAACAGGTGCAAACAGGATACGTTTTATCTGCTTTGATCTGTCTGGTTTCTTTTCTTCCCTGCCCTGTGTATATTTGTTATTAAACTCGTCATCCGGTATGTTTACTTCTACTGAAGTGGAAAATTCTTTTGACTTATTGGTTGGTTTTTCAGAGTAACAGTTCAGTTCCTCCGGATATCGTTCCTCTACAGGCATATGAAATTCATTATCAATTATCCTGTTAAAAATACCTTGCACCCCCTTATCTAAATAGGTCCAGAAGTTATAGGTTCGCAGTCCATCTACTGTTTCATATGTACATCCATCTGTGGAAACGGACATTCAACACCCAGCTTTCTCAATCCAAGAAGCAGATCATGATTCATAATCCTTGTACATGAGAATATATCCTTTTCCTTAACGTCAACCACAAATCTCAATACAATGGAACTGTCAGCTAACTGCTGTATTCCAAGGTATTTCGGAATATCCTGCATAACGTCTTTGTGATTCTCATACATTGACTTCACAAGCTCCGGAATCTGCTTTTCCAATTCTTCAATATCCGTTTCATAAGGAATACTGATATCACTGACACTGCGTGATAATTTGTCGGAACGGTTCAGAATATTCCGCATGGCAGAATTATTTATGATTTTCACATTATCCCCTGTATCGGTAATACTGGTGGTTCTGATTCCTATATTGGTTACCTTTCCTCGAAAACCATCCACTTCAACAATGTCACCTACATTATACTGATTTTCAAAAATCATAAATGCACCGGTAACCACATCTGCGATAAGGCTCTCCGCACTGAAACCTACAATCAGTGCGATAATTCCTACACTGGCTACGATTGTAGAGACATTCACACCAATAATGGAAAGCCCCCAGCACAAAATCACAATACCGGCAATGTATTTCAGCATACTTGAAACGATTGACAGCAAGGAACGTGTTCTGTGGTTTTTCGGATCAGGAAGACTCAGAAGCATTGTGATCAGGCTTACAACAGCAATCACAGCTGCCGCCATAACAATTACTTTTAAGATGGCTGAAAATTCTATCCCCACAGTTTTCAAATCTTCAAAATCGAAAACATCAGTCAAAAAGCCAACCGGAACCGTGATAACCAAAATAGCTATGCAGGCAATAAGTCCAGTAATCTTTGTCTTGTTTTTACTCATAGTCAATATCTCCTTTGTTTTTTTGGATTACATGTTACATATTGGTACTTGTTATTGTACGAAATTTTACACTTTTTCAGGCAAAAAAATAAGAGACATAATGTCTCAATGTACTCTTTTCAACGTTTTTCTCAGAACAAAGAGTCACTTTGTGACTCTTTGCGCGCCCATGTGGGCACGCAAGTGCATCTTCATCTCCACATGGGTCGCATCCCCGCGGAGCGTTTTTATTTTATAGGAAATGCAATTTCCTATAAAGTAAAAAAACTTCTCTGACAGACTTAATGTCTATTCAAAGAAGCATTTCAACACTTTTGTTATTTTATTTCCAATCATGAAAAAAATGTAAAAATTCCTTACGTGAAGTGGTATTCGTCTTATCACACAGCTTATCAACATAACGATAAAAACTCGACCTGGATATGTATAACTGTTCAATCATGCTATTTATCCCCTCTTTATTCGTAAGCAGCTGAATTAATACTTCTTTTTCCCGTTCAGTAAGAGCATACGCTTCTACAAAAGCATCTATCTTATCTGTATTTGCATCCTTTGGAAGATTTTTCATTATATCTTCCTTTATAGCTGCATCTTTTATTTTTCTGTATGCAGCAAAATATGGCACATAGTAGGCAATCATTGCACAGGTAATCAATACAAACAAAATTAATGAAAAAATCAAAATAAATATCTGGCTGTTCTGCTTTAACAAATATACCGAAACAGATGTAAGAAGTATTGCACATACATTATTCAGTCCTCTGCCCATTCCAGCCCACAATCTCGGATTTTTCATCATGAAGGAAATATCCATAAAACTTGTCATAAAAAACACAACAAAAAATCCCGCAGAAATGTAAAACACTGACAAACCAATTAAAAAGGGTCCACCCATTGTAATGATTACAATAGAAGCAACGGACATAACTGTGACCAAAAACATGATGAAAGGCATAAAGCATCTGCCTTTTATATCATATATAAAACCCGCAATCAGGCCACTTACTGCCAGCAGCAGCCTTGCCCATTGTCCAATATTGTAATCTCCTGATGCATGCACCAACGTAACAGCATTATCCAGTGTTGAAAAAATAACTGTCATCAATGCAACACATACGATTAACGCACTCAAAGCATTTTTAGGTTTATCCGGTTTTATTTCATAAAAGGAAATTCCTTCCTTACTTTCCGATGATTCAATGGTATCCTCTTCGAAAAATCCACCACTTACAATATGCATTCCACATATAAAAGCAATCATAAATATGGAAAACACAATTGGTTTTATATAATTATCATTTACATAATTAGTATGTATATACTGAATAAAAACACCTAATGCATATGCAATACCAATCATTTTGGCTAAATGCTTATGATTAGAAATAGTTTTGCTTGTTATATAGCAAACTGAACTGCCTGCAACCCCCATAATGACAAAACAAACGATACCAGCCCCCATTACCAGTTCATAATTATGATGTTGCATAATAACAAACACACAGGCAATGCATATGATGCAAGCCATTACGCTCACTATTCTTTTCATTTTATCAGAAATATACTTGCAAAAAACAGGATATACGATAACACCAATAAAACTGACTCCTAAAATAATATTCTGCGCAGTTACTACACCTGCGCTATCCGTCAGAGTCGCCATCATGTCATCAAAAAAATACTCTGTACCTAAAAAACAAAAATTGTATATCGCCAATAGAAAAATCATTACTATGTCTTTTCTATTGATTACATTCTTTAACACTAAATTCATCCTCTCTATAAAGGTTGTCTCTTATTCTACCATATTTATCATATGATTTCCATGTATTTATAGGTTGAATATTTACCGTTATTCCCAATAATATCTGCCCCGTTTTTTGTGATTATATTTTGATATTCTGCACCGCTTTTAAAGTTTCCAGATTAGTTATCAATGCATAGATTACTCTTCCATATCGTCCATTCTCAACAATTCTTCCATGGTCAAACACCTGTATATGCCCGCCATCTGCTTTCTGCATATTAAAATGCGTATAACCATTAGTATGTCCTTCATCTATCTGCTTCCATATATCCGCTATAACAGCTTCCCGTTCATCCACTATAATGATATTATGGAAACTTCTTTTTGTATATTCAAGCAGTTCATCCATGTTCTTACAGCCTGCAAATCTGATAAATTCACGGTTTGCAAAAAGAATTTCATCATCATTCTTATCTGCTTTGTATATGATAAATGCTCCTGGAAGATTTTCAGAAACATCTTTAAGTGCAAAACCAAGCTGTGTACGAATATCCTTTCTGAGTCCGTTCTTATATGCCATGCAGCCATTCTTTCCACGAAGTTTCACCTCATAAAGTGCAGTATCAGCACAACGCATGAGCTTTGATGGTTTGTCAGCATGAACCGGATATTCAGCGTATCCAACTGATATCGTGAACTGCTGCTCTTCACCTTCGTATTTAAATGAACGTTTTAACTTTGTGAATTCCTCAAGTTTTTCCTTAACATCTGCACATGTGCAGTCTGGCAGGAAAATACAGAATTCATCACCACCATTTCGTCCTAAAACCACATTTTTATCAAAAAACTTCTGCATTTCCTCGGACAATACCTTAAGTGCCACATCGCCATAAACATGACCATACATATCATTGATAGTCTTAAAATCATCAATATCAAATTCCACTCCTACACAGTGATTATCCGGATTCTGCTTAAGATACCTTGTTACTCTTTCATCATATCCATGACGGTTATTTATTCCTGTCAAAGCATCTGTTATAGCCAGCTTCTTAAACTTCTTTCTGTGTTCGTCAAGCACAAGCAGAGCACATGTAAACCCTGTAAGAAGCAGTACAATAATAATTCCGCCTATTCCAACCGCATACAGATATATTCTTTCAGACTGGGTCTTATATGGCATTATATCAAGCTTCCACTTGCTGTCTCCTATATCAAATGTATACGAAACAGGATTCTTTAACTCTTCTTCCGAGCCATACACTTCTTCAAATTCAGACTCCCACGGAAAAGCTGTTTTATATAATGTATAATTATAACCAAAATCTGAAAGTGCCTTCATTGAATCAGCAAAAATCTCAGGAACACGGATTATAACTATTGTAAATCCCCAGAAATCTTCATGTCCGTTTTCTTCAATGTATACAGGGTTTCTTACAGCTATACCATATTCTCCCTACTTTAATTGAAATGGTCCCTGCATTGTAACAACTTTATTATCTCTTCCATAACGGCATATTTCACCACGATCTTTATCATTTAACAGATTAATCTTTCCCGCATCATTACCTTCATGAGGATAAATATCTGTCACAACACCACCTGGTGCAATCTGTATACTCTGAACAGAATCTGTCATCATCTCCTCTGCTATCTCATAGAATTTATTAAGCTGTCCATCATCACTTATAATTATCTGTCTTAATGTGTCCGAAACGCCTATGCCTTTCATAATATCTGTCTTCATACGCTCGGCATAAGTCATTGCGTTAAGATTCGCCATTGTCCTGTTCTGCTTATTCTGTTCGTTATTTATGCCACATACAACAACTGCCACAGCACTCATTCCGATTATAAATACAACTAGTGGAATAATAATATTTTCCCTTATAAAATGCATATTTTCACTTCCAATTAAAAATTCACATGTATCTTATACACCTTATCAAACATATCTGCAATTATTATATTATTAAATTTTCCTTGATTCAATTGTTTCTATCTTCTCATACCCATACCACAGCTCATTGATGAGTCATTGTCTGGTATTTCTGAGACATATCTAGCATTAAAGGCTGCATTGACTTCTGATATCTCTTTCACTCCGTCAATGTAGTCTTTAAAATATGTCATTAAATCTATTCCGCTGCTTTCACAGCCTTCCGTCTCTTCCCACTCCTTTATTAACTGGATTCTTTCTGATTTAGTTGTGTCTTTAATTAATGTGCTTTTCATTGTGTGTCTCCTTAAAATATATTATTCTTTCTCCAGCTCTGCCCTAAACATCAGTCTTCTCGTTCCCCTGATATTCTCAAACTGGATTTCATATGTCTGTGTAACCTTATCTACCTTAACAATCTCGCCAGTTCCAAATACCTTATGTCTGACTTTATCTCCAACCTCGAATACAACCTTTGGCAGCATCTGCTCAGTCACACCTCTGATTAATATTCTGCTGTTGTTGATACAGTCAAGGAGATTAGTGTCAATGTCACTTAAAAATGCTGATGGTCTTGTGCCAAAACGCCCGTCTTTCTTTCTATAAGTGCTGAGGTAAAGCATATTCTTCGCCCTCGTCATCGCAACATATAACAACCTTCTTTCCTCTTCATATTCATCCTCATTACGAAGCCTACTGCTTGGAAACTGTCCTTCAACGAGTCCTGGTACAAATACTGTATCAAACTCAAGTCCCTTTGCTGTATGAATTGTCATAACTTTTACAACATTATACTCTCCGTCCTCATCTTGCGCTGAAAATAATGCAAAATGGCTTAACAGATCAGCCAGTTCAACCTTCTCCTGATTATCTTCTTCCAATGCCGTAATAGTCCTGATAAGCTCTGACACATTATCAAGTCGGGTCTGGTCGATATCCTGCTCCAACGCCTGACGATAGCCCATGTCTAAACATTTATTGACAACATCCGTACAACTGTATGCAACATAAGTGTTGTGCAATTCATTAATTGCATTGTAATATTCTATAACATTTTTCTGTGTTATATCGCCATCGTCAATCTGCTTTCCAAGTGCCTTGAAAAGACTGCAGTTGTTCTGTGCTGCTGCATTTTTAAGCTTCTCAACAGACTTCTTACCAAAGCCCCTTCTCGGTCTGGATATAGTATACAACAAATCCATGTCCGTAAGGCTGTACACCATTCTCATGTATGAAAGCACCGTTCTTATCTCTTCGCTTTCATAGAATTTCGCACCGCTTAGTATCTTGTAAGGAACTTTTCTTTTTATAAATGCTTCCTCTAACGACCTTGTCTGTGAAGCAGCCCGCACTAATATCGTATGGTCACTATACTTCATGTTCTTAGCGACATTATCAAGAATAGTATCAGCTATCCACAAAGACTCTTTCTCCTCCGTGTCAGGTGCATTAAATACTGGCTTATTGCCATCTGGTCTGTTAGAAATCATCTGCTTTTCAAGCCTGTTCTGATTAGCTGATATAAGGGATTTCGCTGCATTTACAATCTGAGGAGTACTCCTGAAATTCTCAGTAAGTGAATAATCCTGCACATTTTCATGTGTTTTGTCAAAATTAATCATGTACTCAGGGTCAGAACCGCGCCATGTATATATATTCTGGTCGTCATCACCTACCACAAACAGATTCTGATACAATCCGCTTAGAATATGAAGCAGCATATCCTGTTTCATATTAACGTCCTGATACTCATCGCACAAAACATACTGACATTTTTCCTGCCAGCGAATCCGCACATCTTCATTCCTGTTCAGAATATATAAAGTGAAATTAATTAAGTCTTCAAAATCCAGAGCATAATTGTCACACTGTCTCTTAAGATAATTATAGAAAACCTTTTTATCCACATTTTTCTCGCTGGAAGCCCTTCTCTTAAGCTCTGTCTTATCAACGCCTGCCATCAGTTCAACATAGGACATATCCTGCTTGGTTATGTCTATATCGCTCATTATCTTCTTCGCTGTATTGTCCTTGAGCGATATCCCCATATCCTCAGCCACATCCTTAATCATCTCCAGCTCAGCCTTCTTATCAAGAATCGTGAATGTCTTGGGAAATGTCAGCCTGTGAATCTCCTCTTTAAGAAACATGTTACAATATCCGTGAAATGTTCCCGTAAAACAGTTGGCGTTATCACCAACAATATCCCTTAATCTGTGCTTCATCTGCGAAGCCGCCTTGTTTGTAAATGTAAGCGCCACAATAGATGATGGCTCAACAAACAGTTCTGTTATAAGATATGCTATTCTATATGTAAGTACAAATGTTTTTCCCGAACCTGGAACTGACGCAACCCTTATGTTGCCTTCTGTCTGTGTTATTGCCTCTGTCTGTTCCTTCGTTGCTCTTTCTGGTATGTTCATAGTTCTCTTTACCTGTTAATATTTAATAAACCTTTGGTATCTCTCCATCAATTCCATACATTTGTTTAAATGTATCTATATCCGCGGCCTGCTTGTATTGTGCTGCTTTCATCATTTTATCTATTAGCTTTCTTGCTCCAGTTCTAGATTTATAATCATTATATAAACTTCGCAACAACCTCAAGCTCTTTTCTCTTAGGTCTTTCAGGTGGCTCCTGTCCCCTGTAGCCGACAGCAATAACAGACACAACATTTTCACTGTCTGGAATATTAATCAATTCTCTTAACGCCTCACCATCTCTAATGCCCATTACCAGAGTATCAAGTCCCAGTTCAGCAGCTTTAAGAAGCAGATTCTCATTCTGCAGGCCAAGGTCATAATAGCCCCAGCCGTCACCAGCCTCATTAACCGGGCTGCCTGTATTCTTATCGAAACCAACCATTCCCTTTACAAATGTTGTGACAATATATGCACCTGCTCCGTCTGAATTAGCCTGATTGAATTCAGGAAGGCATTTTTTTCTAAGTTCTTTTACCGCATTTTCAGATAAAACACAGTAATATCTTGATGTCTGCAGATTCTTCCATGAAGGTGCATATGATGCAGCCTTAATAAGTTCCTCAAGCTGCTTCTTAGTAACCTTTCTCTCTGGATTATAATTTCTTATGCTTCTTCTTTTCTCCATTACTGCCTGTAATTCCATATGTATACCTCTTTTCTCTGATTATAGTTACTATGTTTCCGCTCAATATGCATAGTCTGGTACCTCCGCTGTGCTAATCATAGTTTGAAAGGTTCTGCTTTCTTTGATGTAATAGATTGAATTATTTGTAATAACTGTTCTGTTTTTCAAAGCGTGACAATTTGTCTCGGTTTCATTCCCTTCTTTAATCAACCTTTGTTTTAATTTTCACCAATATGCATTTGCGTCCTTACTTTCAGTTAATACTGTCACTATTTATGTAATAATTATACATAACACTTTCATGATGGTCAATTCACTCAATTCCACTAAAAAAGACGCAAGATTTCTCTTGCGCCTAATCATTTTATTTATTCTTTTTCATTTTCTATGTCTTAGAAGATATAACAAATCATTTCGGATTAACTATATTTCCCTGAACAATATCACTTTGTTTCTGACCTTTTCTAACACCTCGTACAACCTGTACATTTCCAAGAATCAGATAATCCATTTCTCTTTTAGTAACTACCATGAACTTCTTTCTTGAACAGAAGTAGAATATTACTCCGAGTACAATCCATGCAACCAGTGCAACAAATGACTGTGGTGCCATAAATGCTGGAGAACCTGGAACTATCAGCAATAATAATATTGCAACTGATATTACACAGCCACCAAGTGCAACTACTGGATGAATTCTGTTTGTATCATTTTCATCGCCATATTTCTTAAGAAGAATATATGCACCTGCACATGTAAAGAAATAACCAAACGCTGTACCTACAGAACACATATCAACTACCCAGCCTATTACCTCACGACCAAAGAACGGGCATATACAGCAGACAATCATGACAAATATAATACATACAGATGGTGTTTTATGCTTTGGATGAATCTTTGCAAATGCTGCTGGCAGCATTTTTGCTCTTGCCATTCCAAAAAGAAGTCTGCTTGATGTCATAAAGAATCCGTTCATTCCTGTAAATATTCCCATGCATACTGCAACTGCAACAAATACTACTCCTATCTTTCCCATAGCCATCTCAAGTACTGCTCCGGTATGCCATTTAACTGGTGCACCAGACGCATCTGTCAGTGCCAGCACATCCTGCCATGGAATTACACAATCCGTAACCAATGCCATAAGACCATATATAACTGCACCAATTATCAATGCAGATATAATTAGTAATTTACATTTCTGTGGTGGAAAATCATACTCCTCAGCAGACTGTGGAATACAGTCAAATCCAACATAAAGAAATGGAGCCAATGCCAGAATCGATATAAATCCGCCTCCAAATGTTTTGCCTCCTACACCATATGCAGGTACAAGATTTGATGCATCAAATGATCCTGTAACAATTGTTCCCATAACTGATATTACAACTGCTGCACACATGATAAGAACCATTGCCAGCTGTAACTTTCCTACAGATTTAGCTCCCATATAATTCATTATACCGAAAAGAATTATAAAAAATAACGCTATGGCAACCTCACCCATATACACATCATATCCGGCAATCGTATACAGGTATCCTTTATTAAATACTCCTGGAAATATATATGATGCCAGTACTGGAAGAGCTGTGGCATTAAGTGCAACAATAGACAGATATCCCAGTGAAAGCATCCAGCCACATATGTAAGAAGCCGTTCTTCCAAATCCCTTATATGCATATGCAAATTCTCCTCCTGCTACAGGAAATTTAGCTATCATATAAGAATAGCTGTATCCAACTACTATCATGAGAAGTCCGCCCACAAGGAAGCCCAGAAATAAAGGTAATGGTCCACCGGCTCTCTGTGTCCATAGTCCTCCCTGTATGAAGCAGCCCCAGCCAATTATAGAGCCTAAAGCTACAGCCCATATGGATCCTGCTCCCATTGATTTTTTAAGTTTCACTCTCTTTTCTGCCATAAATACCAACTCCTCATCATATACTATTCATCATCTTCCCTTGTTTCTTCGCTTATCGTATAGGCTTCACCTATATCAGAGACAAATATCTTTCCATCTCCACAATGTCCACTGTCTCCGCTCTTTGCGCTGTTTATGATTATATCAACAACTTCGTCCTTTTCCTTATTTTCAACAGCAATATAAAGCATGCATTTAGCCATTTCCTGATATAAAACATCGCCCACCTGAATTCCCTTTTCTCGGCCTCTTCCAGAAATTGACCACTTGGAAAATGCAAAATATCCCTCTTCTTCCAATGCTTTTATAACATTCATGACCTTTTCCGGTCTTATAATTGCAGTTACTAATTTCATAGTGCACCTCCTATTAATATGCAAGATATCTGTACATTTCATCTAACATCTCATCAGTAATCTCTACCGGATTATTATAAAGATTAGGATGACGGCTTATTGTTACAAGCTCTTTTATCTGCTTCTCATCCAGTTCCAGATCTTTTAAATCACAGCGGAGTCCAAGTTTTTTCTTTAAACTATATATTGCATCTGCCATATCTGACGCATTTTTAAATCCTAATCTGTCTGCCAGATATTCAACTCTTTCTGCTCCTTCGCCCTTAGAATTAATTCTTACAAAATAGTCCAGTGTCAGTCCACAGGCTTCTCCATGAGGGATATGATATATATTAGTCAGTGGAAATGAGCAGGCATGTGAAGAAGTTGTTTTCGGCAATGTAAACGCTAATCCTGCAATTACACTTGATTCACACATTTTTTCGCGTGCCTCTTCGTCATATGGATTGGTATATGCTCTGTACAAATACTTAAATACAAGCGATGCTGCATGTATAGCAAGTGCGTCACATATAGGCTGATGTCCCTTACTCCAGTAACCTTCAATTGCATGTGACAACACATCAATTCCTGTTCCTGCTGTAACTGCCGGTGGCATTGTATACGTAAGCTCAGGGTCTATAATAGCAGCAACAGGATAAAATCCATTAGAAACAATCGGTGCTTTTTTCCCATTTGCGTGATCAGATAAAACAGAAACACACGTTACCTCACTTCCGGTTCCGGCTGTTGTCGGAACTGCAATCAGTGGAAGATGTTCTTCTGGCAGGGAAATTCCTGTTCCGTGATACTTTCTTATTGAATCTTTAGTAAGACTTACACTTGCTGCTGCCTTGGCACAGTCCATAGGACTTCCTCCACCTATAACAACTACAAATTCTATATTATTCTGTCTTATTATATCAGCACATGCATCTACCTCAGTGACATCCGGATTTGGTGAAACATCTCCATATGATGCCACAAGCATACCATCCGATTCTTCCATTATCTTCTTGGCAAGTCCGCTTTTAAAGAAGAACGGACTTGCTACAAGAATTCCCTTTTTACAGCCAAGAGATGATGCAATATTTTTTATTTCATTTACACGGCCTTTTCCAAAATGTATTTCTACCGGCTGGATATAATCCCAATTCATAAGCTCACCTCGCATGTATTAATCGCAATATTTTTCATCAACCATAGTAAGTACTTCGTCCAGAATAGGAAGATATTCCTTTAATTCTTCCTCTGTAATAATAAGTGGTGGACATATCTCTATAAAGTTTTCTCTTCCAAATGTTGCAAAGCCTCTCTTCTTTAACTCTGCAAATATCCATGGCATTACTGGTCCTGGAACTCCATATTCCTGCATAGGTTCTCTTGTTTCTTTATTCTTTACTACTTCTAATGCTCCAAATAAACCTATGCATCTTGCCTCTCCAATACACTTATGCTTAGCAACCATTTCATCCATAAATGGTGCTACTATAGCGTGCATCTTAGCTACATGTCCTTCAATATCATGATCCTTATAATAATTTAATGCTGCAACACCTGCTGCACATGCGAGTGTATGTCCGCTATATGTAAGACCACACTGTAATACATTTTCTTCAAAATACTCTGCCACAGCCTTACTTACTATACATCCACCTAACTGTACATATCCACAGGTAACGCCCTTTGCAAAAGTAATGATATCCGGTTTAATATCAAAGTTCATGAATGCAAATGCTTTTCCTGTTCTGTAAAATCCTGCCATAACCTCATCGCATATAAGAAGAATTCCATATTTATCACAGAGTGCTCTTACACCTTCCATATAACCATCTGGTGGAAGAATTACTCCATTAGCACCAACTATTGATTCCATTACAATAGCAGCTACATTTTGTGGTCCTTCATATCTTAACTGTAAATCAAGAGCATCAAGATACTTTTTTGTTACCTCAGCATCATCAACCCCTTTTGTATATCCGTCTCTATACATCTGTGGATTCATAAAATGAACAAATCCATTAGCGCCACCTATTTCAGCAGCATATCTTCTCCAGTCACCTGATGCATTAGAAGCTCCAAGTGTTGCTCCATGATAGCTTCTGTAGCATGAGAAAATCTTTGTCCTTCCCGTAACCATTCTTGCCATCTTAATTGCATTTTCATTAGATTCTGCTCCACCATTTGTAAAAAATACTCTTTTATAAGTATCTGCGCCTGCGAGTTCTACAAGCTTCTTTGCAAGAACACTCTTAGGTTCTGATGCATATGCTGGTGCCATGAAACACATCTTGTCTGCCTGCTCCTTTATTGCATTAACAATTTCTGGAAGCTCATGTCCGAGATTAGAGCATACAAGCAATGAGGCCATATCTGCATATTTATTACCATCATAATCATAGAAATATATTCCCTCTGCTCTTTCAACCGGTAATGCATCTACTCCTGACTTTGACCATGACTGCATTACATAATCCTTATGCATCTGTGCGATTTCTTTTCCTGTTAAACTCATAATTTTTTCCTCCTGACATTTTTAATTTACTTATTTTGATAAACAGACTTTTGGGATAAAAAAAGGCGCCCACTCACATATTCTGTGAATGGACGCCTTTGTCTCATCTGCCATTATACTAGCATACAAAAAAACGTCTTTCAATGTAACAAAGTTTAATTATTTTTGTACTTGAGTACAAACATTACAGATTCAGCATTTTATTTACCAGAAAACCCATCGCAACTTCAAATCGGTTCGATAATCTTGTCAAATCCATATTAAGTATATCTGCTGCCTTGTTAATTTTGTAATTAATTGTATTTCTGTGTACCATCAGTTCATCTGCCGTATCCTGCAAACTACAGTCATGCCTTATATAACATTGTAATTCCCCAGAAAGATCTGTTCCATGGATTTTATCGTATTCCAATAAAGTATACACTGTTTCCCTTACATATTCTTCCATTGCATCTTTGTCTTTTAATGACAAAAGGATTCTATATACGCCAATATCAGTATAAAATAAAAGCTTGCTTTTATTATCAATAATCTCTCCTGGTATAATTCCTGATATTGCAAGCTTGCTCATCATAACTGATTGCTCATAACTTTTATGTATATTACTAAGACTGATATTATCAGAGCCTGCTGTCATAATAACAAATTCAGATTTTCTCAGCCAGCTGCATATTCTTACAAATATCTCTTTTAATACCTGACGCTTTTCCTCAACTGAATAATCATTCGTAACTAAGTATATAGTCTTATCCTGTGTGCATAAAAGAATTCTCTTATAATTGACTCTGATGTGTCCGCTAAGCTGTGAAACCAGTGTATCATGCCTGTCCTGTGATACTTCACCATGTGAAGCATAAAAGTCCAGCATAACTACTGAATAACTGCCATCTGGCATATACCCTTTTCTCATAAGAGTAGGAACATATAAATCCTCCTGCATAGGACATAAAAATGCATTATTAAGTGCTGCTGTTATTTCTATTACATTCTGTTGCTGCCTTGTAATTTCATAACATATAATTCTCATAATTTCGGCCATATGTACATGCCATGGCACCTCAAAAACAGGAAACCCCTTTTCATCAGCAAAATCAAGTACATCCTGTCCAATAGCATCTATATATGGTCCAATATTAATAACAATTCCACTTGCCCCATCCCTATACACATCTTTTACAAGTTCTATAAGCGGAAGATCTTTATTTAATCCTATTCCCGTAGTAAAAACAAGCTCTTTTCCTTGCAGAAAAGCAGAAATTGTATCACTATCCACCACATGTGTCCATGTTACCTCATTATCTGTTCCTGCTTCACCTGCAACCAGTTTCATTTCCAGATGATCTACAAGCTTTATAATTTCTTTTATAGTTAATCCCACATTATCTCCTTTACATTTACACTATAAGTGATATTCCTGATATCAACAGCAAAATATATGTAATAGTAAGAAATAGCTTTTGTGATACTTTTTGTGCAAGTCTTTTGCCTATCCATGTAGCAATCATTAATGGTACAATGCTAATAAGTATAAGTCTTATATTATAAATGTTAAATTGATGGCTGTGAATCTGCGATGCAATAAGAAATGAATTGAGAACCACCCACACGGGTGCTATTGTGGCACGAAACTCATCTTTATCTTTAAATGTCTGAGTCGCATATACAACAAGTAAAGCTCCCCCTGATACGAACATTCCATGTATTATTCCTGCAATAATCAATACACATAACAACAGTATTCCCGGTAAATGATGCTCCTTATGTATAAGCAGATTCTTTCCTGCAACTACAATAATAATTATTCCATATACTATTAACAGCCATTCAGATGAAATCACCTTACACAGCTGTATACCTATGCACATTCCTATTATCATTATTGTGCATATTTTCAACAATTCTTTCTTGTTGATGCTCTTATAACTCGAAATTGCTATTAATAACCCTGATATTAATGCCATCACATTAAGCACTACTTTGGCATCATCAATTCCAAGCAAAAACATAGAAGCAGGCATTGCAAGCACTGTTCCAGCAAACCCTGTGATTGCCTGTATTATATTAGCTATAAACAACACAATCAAAAAAATAAACTCTTTCATAGTCTCTCCTTTTTGTGTTGTCTGTTAATCAAAATAAGTATATTCGGATTGTATCATTAAATAATCTATTATACCAGTACTATTTTAAAACAATTAATCCTTATTTTTATCCCATAAAATATTCACATTGCTTATAATAATCATCTGTCCCTGACAGTATTCCAGTATCAAACAGAGAAGCCGTCTGCTCTGGTGTCAGAGTGCTTCCTTCAATCTTATTGGAATTATATGCCATTGTTCTTTGCGTATAGGCATATATTCCTGAACGGTCAAATCTTTTTTCTCTATAGTAAAACGTTCTATAAGCCATTCTTTAAAATTGTCCATTGCTTCCCTCCTCAACATTGTATACATTTTATTGTAGCATATACTCTCACTTATTCTTCATCTTCGCCAGACTATCCTCATTAGCTCTCTTCTTAAGATTCCTTGTCGCATCTGAAAATGCTGTTTCCTTCTCACCATATGTAAGCTGCAGATCGTATTCCAATGGAAGCCATGTGCTTATATCTGCTTCGTTATGCTGTATCACAGCTTCCATCTTATCTAATGCCTTATATAACTTTGCCTCTGTTGTCTTTCTCTCCTTCATCTCGGCAAAAAGTTCTGCATGCTCTGCCCTGTATGGCTCTGGCAGAGAATCAATCCACTCTTTGATTACATTTTCTTCTGTATTCTCGTCATCAGAAGTCTTGTCAAATGCTGGAATATCTCCTGTAAATGCTTCCCCAAAATCATGCATAATACACATTAATATAACTTTATTAATATCCACATCAGGAAATTCATCTTTCATAAAATACGCCATAAATGCCAGCCTCCAGCTATGCTCGGCAACGCTTTCATGCCTGCCTGAAGATGTCCATGAATGGCGTGTATTATTCTTAAGTTTCTCCGCTCTGTCAAGCAACTCCATGTATCTGTTAATATCCATATCTAATAATCCTTAACATCTCCACATAATCTTCCTGTAACTATATCCTTGCAGTGCTCCCTGTGTGCAACATGAAGCGGATGTTCCCTGAATGCCTTAAGTGACTCCTCATCCCTGAATTCTGCATAGAATACAAGGTCATAGTCACCACCTGCCATATTAGGTCCTATCTCAATCTTTAACAGTCCATCTACCTTGCCGTCCATAGTTGCAACTGAATCCTGAAGAAAATGTAATGCCCATTCCTCCTTGTGTTCCGCCTTTATATTATCTGTATATTTCCAAAAAAGTATGTGCCTTATCATCATATACCTCCTCTAAGTAAGTTCATATTCCTTTAACTGCTTTCTACATGTTCTATACTCTGGACAGTACTTTTCAACTTCCTCCCAGAATTCTGCTGAATGATTCATATATCTTCTGTGCGAAAGCTCATGCACAATAACATAATCCATCAGCTCCTGCGGCATATAATACAACTGATAATTGAAATTCACATTGCCTTTAGAACTACAGCTTCCCCACCTTGTTTTCTGGTTACGGATAGTTATTCTTCCAACGCTCACGTTCATTATATCACAGTAAAACTGTACTCTCTTTTCAAATGTATCCTTTATATTATCAAGTTCCTGCTTCGACAGACATTCAATACCCGGTGCACCTGTACCGCGTCTGTTATCTGATTTCTGTCTGACAAAATCCAATTTCTGCCTGATCCATTCATCATGTTCTTCTATAAATCGGTTAATCTCTGCTGATGACATTCGCAATGGAGTTCTTACTATCACTTTCCCATCTGCATGAACCTCTATTCCTATTGTTCTTCTTCTGGATTTTATTACCTGCATGTTCATGATTCTACCTTGTAAATGCTTTATCTTCCCACAACCTTCTTAAGATATTCATTTTTCAGCTTATTCTGCTCTTCAAGCCTCTTATTTTCATCCTTTAAATGCTGTATATATTCCCGTGTCAGTTTAACCCCGCCACGAACCGCTATATCTTCATGCTTTTCCATCTCATCAAGCCACTGGAATAATGACTTTTCCCTGATTTCGTTATATGTATTATCTTCTCTGTTAAACATTTTCAGCCTCCTTTCTCCAGCTATCCAAGTGCTTTTCTAGTGACATATATATCTGCCTTCTTTCCACATATTTTAAACAGTTCCTATAATACCACACACGCGGCTTCCAATGGCATATATTCTTAAAAATTCATATTTTGCAATTGCTGATTAACAAAAATCCCGCGACAGTCATACAACCGCCACGGGATTAAAATCATTTATTCATATGTGTGTTTCTTATGCTTACCAAAAGCTGCCTGTTCCTCGACACTGTGGTCTGCAACATTCATCTTCTGATGTACTTTCTTTTTCTTTAATGGATGCTTTGGATTCTTATCCATAACAATCGCTCCCTTTCTAATTCAATAATAAATGATTAGTCATTAGCCTTCAATAGCAATGTACTTCTTATCCTCAACTGCTTTAGCTTCTTTCTTAGGAACTGAAAGTCTTAAGATACCATCTTCATACTTAGCCTTGATATCTTCCTGTGTGATACCTTCACCTACATAGAAGCTACGGCTCATAGCGCCAGCATATCTTTCCTTACGGATGTATTTACCTTTCTTATCCTTTTCATCCTTATCAAGTCCCTTAGCAGCACTTATTGTAAGGTAACCGTTATCAAGCTGTGCATTAATTTCATCCTTCTTAAATCCTGGAAGATCAATATCAACTTCATAGCTTGTATCTGTTTCCTTAACATCAGTCTTCATTACATTGTTTGCATGCTTGCCATACAAAGCCTTATCAACTTCAGGAAATCCGAAGTCCATCCAATCATCATTAAATAAATTCTCTCCAAAAATACTAGGCATCAACATAAGTCATTCCTCCTTTAATATATATCATTATCTTGTTACCTTGTTTCTTTGGAACCGGGATGTTTCAGTAACCATCAGGTACTTTCTTTAATTTCGTACCTCTTTTGGTTCCCTTCCTTTGTTCTTGGCTATGTTATATACCTTTTTGTTAGCACTGTCAAGAGGCGAGTGCTAATTATTTTTATTTTCCAATTAAAAAATCCCGCAAACCCAGTGTTTACGCGGGATTGCGGGATTATAAAATATTTATAAACTATATTTTTCCAGTCGTTTCAAAAGAAAATTATATAATTCTTTATTAAGTTCTCCGTTCTTTTCCTCATCTTCCATATATTCAGGAAGCGGCATATCTGTATCACATTCTCCACATATATCAATACCTAAAACCTTCTGGTTTCTTATAATTATCCCAAGCATATGCTCTAATGTACCAAGCTTCATATGTCCCTGACTCCAATTGGTTTCACTTATGCTTTCATCAAGAACATCCTTATCAATAGATATGTATACAGGAACTGATAAATCAATCTGGTTTGTTTTAGATTCTATTGCTCCGGCTCTTATCTCCTGTGCTGAATATGTTATAAGTTTATTACTTCTTAACCCAATCGCATTAATATCTTTCTTCTCTGGTCCCACCAGAATAAGCTGGCAAATATACGGATTGTCTTTAATCACCTTTCCTGCCCAGTCTCCGCAGCTTGTTAATCCTTCAATCATAGGTTTTTGCATATCGGTATGGTGATCAAATACAACTAAAGAAAACGGTTCCTTAATTCTGTCAGTCATTATCTTAGTAACATAATGGTAGTTACCCGAATCAAGAAAATGTATTCCATGAATTCCAACAGAATCAACTCTTTCACCTATCTGTTTTTCAGCTTCGTCTGATACATACATATCACATCCTGTAATATCAGTGCAGTCTATCCATGTAAGTGATGTTTTTTCCTTAGCAAATTCATCATCATATACACCTGTGAAATCAAGAATAAAATTGTTGTTTTTCTCTCTTTGCATTATTCAATCACCTCAATGGATGTTACTTTTTCTCAAATTCCTCGCTTATCTTCTCCACAAGATTATTCTTTGCAAGTCCATAAGCAATCTTAACTGTATTATACACTGTTTTGTCCGTTGCCGCTCCATGTCCTTTAACAACCGGTTTCTTAACTCCAAGAAGAATTGCTCCGCCTTCATTGTTGTAATCAAACTTTGGCTCAAGTCTGCCAATAAGTGCCTCAAGCTGTGCTTTTTGGGTATCAGATGCACCTGCTGCTGCCCTTCTTATGTCGTCAAACACAACCTTTGCTGTTCCCTCGATTGATTTAAGAAGCACATTTCCTGCAAATCCATCACATACAACAACATCTGCATTGCCGTCTAACACTTCTTTGCCCTCAATATTACCTGTGAAATTAAAACCGCATTTTTCTAAAAGCTCATGTGCTGCCTTAATGACATCACTTCCCTTTCCTGCTTCAATTCCATTAGAAAGTGTGGCAACTGTAGGATTCTCAACTCCAAGTGTCTTCATGTAAGCCACACCAAGTCTTGCAAAATCAACAAAACGGTCTGCCTTGCAGTCAATATTAGCACCGCAGTCAACTATACAGAACGGCTTGTCATTGCGGCCATTAAGAACTACTGAAAGTGCCGGTCTTGTCGCATTTAACTTGCCAAGTATCAGGATTGAGCTGATAAGCACAACTCCTGTTGCACCACATGTCACGAATCCACCAATATCCTCATTCATACGGCACATTTTAAGTCCCTTGATTAAGGACGAATCCGTCTTATCGTGGTAAGCATCAACCGGATCATCATAATTAGTTATCTCCTGTGTGCAGTCCACTATCTCAAGCTGCGATTCATCGTAATCTACATTGGCAAGAAAATCCTCAAGCTCGGCCTTCCTTCCCATCAGATACACATATAAATCTTTATTCTCACTGATTGCTCTGATTGCGCCTGAAACCAGCTCTGTCTGTGGCTTGTCAGCACCAAGCAAATCTACAACTATCTTTATCATAAATCCTCCTTGTTTTACGGGGCAAAATCCCAACGTGCATCTTTGATGCACAATGTCCATTGACGAGGAGAGGATTTAGCCCTCCTTCTGCTCCCTCCAGAAATTATCAAGCAGATTCTTATACACTGCCTCTGAAAATGGAGCTTTTGACAGCTTCTGCTTTGTCTCCTCTGACAAATGCTTTGTCGCAGCAAACTCTTTTCCAGCCGCCTCATACTTTGACAAATATCTGTCAAGTCTTGAACTTGCCCCCAGTTCAATTAATGTCTTTAACTGTGGACATAGAATTGCTGAAAATCCATTTTTACCACATATGCATTCATATTCCTTAAGAAGCGAATCATAGACTGACTCTGACTCCGAATAAGCACATCCCGATATAAGAACCAATTTCTGTCCCGTCTTTGGATTTCTTATGCCGTGAAATGACTCGCCATTTTCAGGTGGCTTCTGTCCCCTGTAAGTACACATCATGCTTAAAAGTCTGTCTGTGAAAAGCTTCATCTGCCCCGGCATGCCAAAAAAATACAACGGATAACTTTCAATTATAATGTCTGCTTCTTCTATTCTTTTCTTAACTGCCGGCATGTCATCATTTTTGATAACACACTCGCCCTCAGTCCTTGCCCAGCATGAAAGACAGCCCATGCATGGAGTAACATTTAAGTCGGAGATATTAATTATCTCCGACTCGTATTCACCACCTTCGCACATTCCCTTTACAAATGCGTTGGTTACCTCCATTGTAGTGCTAGCACTCTTATGTGGACTTCCATTTAAAACTAATATCTTAGCCACGTCCAAATAATCCTCTTCTCTTTCTTGCAGGAGCCTGTGATACACCAAGTAACTGCGCTGCTCCAGGAACCTCTCCTACTGCCTCACTGTATTCGCTGTAACGTCCTATTTTTCTGTATTTCTCATATCTGTCATCAAGAAGTTTATCAACCGGCTTCTTCTCTAACTGCTTTATTTCTTTTGAAAGGTTGTCAGCAAGCTTTTTCATAAAATGTGCTGTTTCTTTCTCTTCTGAAAAATCTTCCGGTTCTTCAACAACCTTTTCTACTATACCCATTTTATTAAGGTCAGCGGCTGTAAGCTTGAGATGTTCTGCTGCCTCTGGCGCTCTCTTAGGGTCTTTAAAAAGAATACTTGCACATGACTCAGGTGTGATTACTGAATAATATGCATTTTCAAGCATCCATACCTCATCCGCAACAGCAAGTGCAAGCGCACCGCCGCTTCCGCCTTCACCAATCATTACTGATATAATAGGTGTCTTAACATCTGTAAGCTCATAAAGGTTGTTGGCAATTGCCTGTCCCTGTCCTCTTTCCTCTGCTCCCTTGCCGCAGTTAGCACCCTGTGTATCAACAAAGCAGATAACAGGTCTGTGAAACTTTTCAGCCTGCTTGATAAGTCTTAATGCTTTTCTGTATCCTTCTGGAAGAACGCAGCCAAAATTTCTTAAAAGTCTTTCGTTTAAATCTCTTCCTTTTTCAATTCCGATTACAGTTACGGGCTTTCCGTTAAGTCGTCCAATTCCACCGACAATGGCATGATCGTCTGCAAAGCATCTGTCACCGTGAAGTTCTACAAAATCAGTTATTGTCGCATTTATATAATCTGATGCAGTTGCTCTGCCGCTTTTTCTTGTACGGCAGATTCTGTCATAAACACTTAAATTCTCGTTTGCCATGATTAATTTTTCTCCTTATATTGCAAAGCAGTATTATGCGCTCATTGTTTCTGCATGTATTGCAAGAATGTTAGCAAGATATGCCTTCTGCTCCTGTCTTGGCACAATATCATCTATAAATCCATTCTTTAACTGGAACTCTGCGCTTTGGAAATTATCTGGTAGCACTTCACCTGTAACCTGCTCTACTACTCGCTTTCCGGCAAATCCAATCATTGCACCCGGTTCAGATATAATTATGTCTCCAAGCATGGCAAAGCTTGCTGTAGCACCTCCCATTGTAGGGTCTGTTGTGCATACAACATATAAAAGTCCTGCGTCACTGTGTCTCTTTGCTGCTGCTGAAACCTTGGCCATCTGCATAAGTGACAGTGCACCCTCCTGCATTCTCGCACCACCTGAAACTGTATATCCGATAACCGGAAGTCTGTTCTTTGTAGCATATTCAAAAAGTGCTGTAATTCTGTCTCCAACAACTGTTCCCATAGAACCCATCATAAAATTAGGCTCCATAATGAATATACATGTATCTTGTCCGCCAATAGTTCCTCTGCCGCATACAACACCCTCTGTCTCGTTGCTCTTTTCTCTGGCAGACTCATACTTTTCCTTGTATGAAGGGAAATCAATAGGATCTGTAAATTCCTGGTCATTAAACATTACATCAAATTTTTCTGTAAGCATCTGAAGTCTGTTCTTTGCCGGCATACGGTTTAACTTTCCGCATATCGGGCATATGTAGTAATTCTTCTCCAAATCTTCTTTATTGATTTCTTCTTTACATTTGTTACATTTGACTGTCATTATTATTCTCCTGCCTTGATGTTCTCAATTGCTTCATTCAACGCATCTACTGTTGTAACTGTGTACATCTTTGCTTCTGGAAGTGTCTTCTTAACAAAACCTGTAAGCGTCTTTCCTGCTCCTACCTCAATAAATGTGTCTATTCCGTCAGCCCACATATTCTTAAGTGTATCCTCAAACCTTACACTTGAAGAAGCCTGAAGTGCTATTGTTTCTATAATCTGTGCTGTATCCTGTGGATAAGGCTTTCCTGTTCTGTTAGCATATATCTCTGTCTGTGGTGCATTAATTGTCATTGCCTTAAGTGCCTTCTCAAGCTCCTCGCTTGCTTCCTTCATATAAGGTGTATGGAACGCACCGCTTACTGCAATCTTAACTGCCCTGCCGCCTTTTTCCTTGATTGCAGCGCAGAATGCGTCTATCTCGTCAGCACTTCCTGCACATGAAATCTGTCCCGGACAATTATAATTAACTGGCCAGATTTCCTTGAATTCCTTGCAAGTCTCTTCAACAACTTCTGGAGCAAGCTTAAGTGCTGCTGCCATTCCGCCTGCATACTTTGTAGAAAGTTCACCCATCTTGGTTCCTCTGATAACTACCAGTTTAAATGCGTCCTCTGTTGATAAAACTCCTGCGTATGCAAGTGCAGGAATCTCTCCAAGTGAAAATCCTGCTACAGCGTCAGCCTTAATTCCGGCATCCTTAAGCGCATTGGCAAATGCAAGGTCTGTAAGGAAAAGTGCAGGCTGTGTATTCTCTGTCTTGGTAAGCTCCTCGCCTTCTCCTTCAAAGCACACCTTAACTGTTCCCGGGCGGAGCGACTCCCCCAAATCATATAATTTCTTTGCATCAGAATCTGAATCGTATAGGTCTTTGCCCATTCCTACATACTGTGCACCCTGACCTGAAAATAATACTGCTATTTTTCCCATTACTTTATTCCTCCGTTCCATATATATCCTTGCGGTCTACTGTTGTAAATGTCATGCTTCCCTTTGCGTACACATTGCCATCTACCTTAACTACTGCGTCAAATGCTGCGAGAACCTTGTTGATTCTTGCAGCTGTAACTGTAATATCAAGTGTATCTCCTGGAATAACAGGCTTTACAAACTTGAATCCGTCTACTTTAAGAAGCACATATAATCTGCCCTCTTCCCTGCTCTTTCCACCGTCATCAATTACAAGTGAACAGAGCTGGGCGCAGCTTTCAATTATAAGTACGCCCGGCATTATAGGTGCATCAGGAAAATGTCCCATAAAATATGGTTCATTGATTGATACATTTTTAATACCTCTGGCACTTACATTAGGCTCAAGCTCTAACACCTTCTCAATCATCTGAAAAGGTGGGCGCTGTCCGATTCTTTTATTAATCTCAAATATGTTCATCATAATGATAATCCTCCATCAAGCACGATAACCTGACCTGTTACATATGAAAATGCGTCTGAGCAAAGTGATGATACCACATTTGCAACATCTTCTGCCTTTCCTAACTTATGCATCGGGATTGCATCTAAATACTCTTTCTTCTTCTCTTCTGGAATTGCATCAAGCATCTCTGTCTCTATAAATCCCGGTGCTACTGCATTTACACGGATTCCGTAACCTGCAAGCTCCTTAGCCATTGTCTGTGTCATTGAATTAACAGCACCCTTTGTTGCACTGTATACAGACTGGCCTGGAAGTGCAAATTTTGAGCTGACTGATGACATGTTAATGATGACACCACTCTTCTTTCTGAACATTTTAAGTACTGCCTGCTGTGCGCAGTAGAAGTAACCTTTAACATTCAGATCCATGCATGTGTCAAGTGTATCCTTGTTAAGCATGAGAAGGTACTCATCTCTTACGATTCCTGCGTTGTTTACGAGTACATCTATTCCGCCAAGCTCCTTGCTTACATCTTTAACCATCTGCTTAACCTGATTAAGGTCTGAAACATCTGCTTTATATGTTATGGCTGTTCCGCCTGATGCCACGATTTCATCAAGAACCTTCTGTGCCTGTTCCTCTGAATGGCTGTAATTGATAACTACGGCATATCCGTCTTTTGCCAAACGTATAGCACAAGCCTTTCCAATACCACGGGAAGCTCCTGTAACTAATGCTACTTTCATATCTGTGTGTCCTTTCTTTAAGAAAATGTCAGTTCTTTGTCATGGGCATCTGCCCCTGCTTCATTACTTGCTGAGTACGATTGCTGTGTATGAACCCCCTGCACCATATGCAGCTACAAGTACATTGTTTAACTTAGAAGCTTCTACATTAGTCTTAGAAACGCTTCCGTCTGCTGCAATGCTGTATGCTTCCTGTGAAGGTATCTTTCCTGCAAACATAAGTGCTGCATGTGCTGCTGCTGTTGTAGCTGCTGCTGCTCTTGACTCACCAAGAACCTCCTTTAATTCCACAACCGGTTTTTCTGCCAGTTTGTCACCAAATACTGCTGTCAAGCCCTTGATTTCTACATCATCGACAGCCTTCATTCCGTTTGCAAAACCAAATACTGCATCTATATCATCAGTTGTCATTCCTGCGTCTGCTAATGCGTTATTAACTGCATTTGTAAGGCCTGCCTCTGAACCTGTAAGTGTTCCGAACTTAACATTTGAATGAGCCATTCCGTATCCTGCTGCATGGCAGTAAATTCTTGCACCACGTTCTTTGGCTGCCTTCTCGTCCTCGATAAGAACTGAAGCACTGCCATCGCTTAATACGAATCCGTCATTTCCTGCAAATGGAGTAACGACACTTTCAGATGTAACACCTAACTTACCGAAAAGCTCTGTCATTATGTCGCTGTTCTCATCAGAACCTGTGGCTAACATAGCATTTTCCTGACCTGAACGGAGTACGCTCATTGCATATGCCATGCTTGCAAGACCAGACTGTGCACCGTTAGTAACTGTTACATTGTAGCCCTTGATTCCTGAACAGATTGAAAGATATCCGCCTGCTGCATTGTATACGGTGTTAGGAAATTTGAATGCACTTCCTGAAGCATTGCCCTTCTCTGTAATCATGCTCTGGAAATCACAGCATGTTCCAAGTGCGCCCTCTGACGTTCCCACAATTATTCCAATATCTGTTGCATTATCGTCTGTTACTGTATAATCAGCGTCCTTAAGTGCTTCCATACCTGATACTGCCTGAAGCTGACTGAAATTATCAAGCTTTCTATAGAATGACATCTTAAGTCCAAGTGCATTATAATCTTCCTTGCCGACTGAACTTCTTAAATTAGCTTCTGTCAGAGCAACATTTTTTACTGCATTTGCAACATATGTATCTACACCGTTGCCGCTTGGTGTAACCACACCAATACCTGTGATAACAAGGGGCTTCTTCTCTTCCTTAACTGTCACATTGCCAGCCTCTTTGCTAAAGATAATACTTGCGTTATTACCGCCGAATGCAAATGAGTTGTTCATTACGCTTGTAAGCTCTTTTTCATGTGCCTTATTAGGGCAGAAATCTATCTTTCCGGCCTTTTCGGCAAGCTTATCCATATCCTCGTCCTTAAATCCGAGTGTTGGAACTACTGTATTAGTTGTAAGTGCCTTGATTGAAAATACTGCTTCAATTGCTCCTGCTGCACCTAGGCAGTGTCCTGTCATAGCCTTTGTTGAGCTTACTGAAAGGTTATCGTTCTCGCCATCAAATATTGTATGTAATGATAAGAATTCTGCATCATCGTTCTTAGCTGTTCCTGTTCCATGTGCATTAACATATCCGATGTCCGATTTCTTCAATCCTGAATTCTTGATTGCTCTGTTGATAGCTTCCATCTGACCTTCTCCATCCGGTCTTGGAGCTGTGATATGGTGTGCGTCACTGCTGACACCAGCACCTAATACTTCACAATACATTTTTGCATTTCTTGCCTTAGCATGCTCGTAGCTTTCTACTACTACGACACCTGAACCTTCACCAAGTGTAATTCCTGTACATCTGTTGAATGGTGAGCAGCCATCTGCGTCAAGTGCATGAAGTGATAAGAATCCGGCATATGGTACTGCTGCAAATGTGTCTGAACCACCTGCAAGTACTACATCTGCCTTACCTGCTCTGATAAGCTCGCATGCGTATGCAATACTGATTGTTCCGGCCGCACATGCATTTGCAATATTAGTAACAACGCCGCCTGCATGGCACTGACCTGCAACCTGAGGTGCTATTGATGAGATTGGCATCTTAGTTACATCACTTGCTTTCTTGCCATGCTCATAATAATCAGAAATGCTGACTGCACCACCAACACAGCTTCCAATTATAACTGAAGCCTTAGGATTTCCTGCAAAATCATCAAGTCCTGCGTCCTTCATTGCCTCGCCAGCTGCCTTGATACAAAGCTGTGCTGAACGGTCTGCATCTTCGCTTCCCTCAAAATCTCCAAGTGTGTCGCACTTAACTTCTGCTGCAAGGTCTGCGTAACAGTCTGTTGTATCAAGTGTTGTTGTTTTATGTATTCCTGAAACCGAATTAATGGCATTATTCCATGCTTCATCTACTGAATTACCGATAGCACATATCATTCCAAGACCTGTAATGACTGCGCGGTTATTATTCTCTGTCATAATTACTCCTTTATGTTATTTTCATAATTTCTTATAATACTTTTTTTGGGGGTGGAGTGTGTAGTTGTCTTTGTTTTGGACTTTGTGAGGCATGTTCTTGCTTATTATGCCCAATCTTCCAGCTCTGGTGCGTCGGTTTGGACTTTTCAAGTCCTGTTTGCACTAGTCAACAAAAAGTAGACACCACTTTATATTTTTATACATCATTTAAT